>Ga0307986_10004044_pt1 | contig 10038 bp, 16 predicted proteins | sample EllFjometageno82_FD_203170 | JGI IMG/M metagenome (GOLD analysis project Ga0307986, IMG submission 203170) | Marine microbial communities from Ellis Fjord, Antarctic Ocean - #82 | ecosystem: Environmental > Aquatic > Marine > Unclassified | place: Southern Ocean | collected 2014-10-09
CTGTCTTCAATTTCGCCAAAGGCATCATCAATTTTCTGTTCAGCAATCACCTTAGCGGCCTTGAGGCCATGTGTCTCAACCAAATCCCAAAACACTTCGCGTTCTTGAATCCATTTCCACCTGCTCTCACTAAACAGTATCATATTATCATAGCCCAAGTCAAGGGCAATTCGCATCCATTCCTTATTCGTTTTCGTTAGTCTCATTGTTGCTCATCCTCAATCTCATTAGGGGTCACTGATATATAACCTTGTTGCTTCAAGAATTGTTCTAGTTCCTCGTTCACGATAGTGAATTGTAGCGCGTCATCAATGACTTGGCGCAATCGCATCACTTCCGCGAGCAGTGCAGGCGCATCCTCTATCAGTCGGGCGGTGCGAAGGTATTGCTCAACTGACACCATTCTATTCATGCCGGATTTAGACCAAACCCAAATCCTTTCTAGCGCGTTCCCTGCAAATGGCAGGTGCCCATCGTATTTGCTTGTGTTAATCATTCGTCACCACACTCCGCGTCGGGGCAGTCGCAATACACCACTGACCACTGAAAGGTATCACACACATGACAGTATTCCTCATTCGCCTCTAACTCGGAGAGCCAGTCGCTCATGCTCACATCATAGGCTATCGGGTCGGTGCGTTGCCATACGAGGGAGGCAGGGTATGTTATGCCCCCAACCGTCACCACGCTCTCGCACTCGTCAATCATGTCATCGTAGGCATCATATGTTGCTCGCTTGTAGTCACTCATTCTTCATCAACCCTTAATTCAGTATAGCATTTCAAGCAATACAAATCCTTGCCTTCCTTGTCAAACCATTCGTATGTTTTGCGTATGTATATGTCACAAGAACTACACCTGCACTGTCTTCCGTCTTTTCTTATTCCTTTTTCACTCATTCTTCATCATCCTCAATTTGTATTTCCATGTCCTCACTTAATCCAATCCCCAGTTCAATGACTTGATAGATGTTATCATCAATCCATTCCTCGGTCTTTTCGCTCGCTATTTCAATCGTATATGTTACAGTTACAGTTTTCATTTTCAGTCCTCCTTTCGTAGTGTTGGCCACATATGTGTATGTGACTCAACCATGTTCATCAAGTGTCTTATCAGTTGGTCTTTGCTAGTGAATGTGACCTCATTATACTTTTCAGTATTTCCATCCCAGTCATCTTCTTCTATCGTCAGTATGTATTTCATTTCACTCATCCTCAGTCTCATTACGGGTTTCCCCTATATATGCTTTACTCATTCAATCCACTCTCCTTCAAACGCGTCAAGTGTGCAATCACAGCACACCCAACAGCATGGGTGATACCTAGCCATGAAATGTACTGCCTGCGAGGGCTTGAGTAGTTTCTTAGTTATCGCGTCACACCTGCACTTAGCAGTCAAGCGCAACTCCTTTATCCGCGTTCTCACCGGATTCATTCAATCACCTCATCATCTGCTCTCAATGCAAGCCCGCCGATACATTCGGGCTCAATCACATTCCACATCTCACACAGGCCGGTCAAGGTTTTTTCAAGTGCCGCATACATCACTGGATTAATACCATCATTACGGCGCACCATTAGTTCGGTCACTTGATTCATGCAATTGCTCAACACCAGTCTGTCTAGTGCCAGTTGTCTTTCGTTCATCAGTTGTTTTTTGGTTTCATCATTCATTTTCATTCTTGCTCATCTCCATTGTAATTATTTGGAATGTGGGGTTTCCGATATATAATACTTTCACTTGCATCACCCACCTCATTTTGATGCTCTAAACCCAATTGGGTTATCGCGTACACATAGTTGCGACCTGCTACGGGTGCATACAGGCCAGTATCAATTAGTCCTTGATACGCGACCTTGTGAGTCCTGTTTTTCAACACCCGACAGAACGGGTTGAAGTGAAACATCGGCACCTCACGCAGGGTCTTGACTTGGAACAATCGCGCCCGCCTATTCACAATCCCGCCCCCATGTAGCCATCACACACGAAGCAAAACCACTGGTTGCCATACACCACATAATTCAACGGGTGAGGCAGTTGTCCTTTGCGCCCTTCGCAGTACGAGGCACAAGGCACAAGTGGGTGCGTGTCCCCGCTACATGAGTCAATTTCACCCTCAAGAATCTGTTGCTTTGCCGCCACCATGCGAGCAGTCAATTCCGCATACAGTTGCGCCTTATCCACCTGCACATAATGCCCCGCTTGGTTGCCTGCGAAGTCCACAGTTTGCACCCAACTATCCTCCGGTTGCTTGCTCACTAGGCGAGCCGCGTGTGCTTGCTCTTGCTCGGTCAGTTTCGCACTCATGCGACCACCTCTTCGGTAGTCACAGTGAGTTTGTAATTCATGCCGGTCATATCGGCCTTCAAGAATCGGATTTCAGAATCAAGCCTGCGCTTGTTCGTGAAGCCCACAGTGTACTCGGTTATGCCCTCCACAAGCACATGAAGCGTGTATATGATACTCATTCAATCACCCACTTGTTGATGCTTCTAGCCCTCACCTGCTTGCACTGCGCATCTGTGTGACAAATTGAATCGGTGATAGTTGGCTCTCGGTTATCCCTATGGTCTTCGCATATTTCACAGTCACATATGACGCAATCGCGGCACTGTTTTTGGTGCTTTGTCGGCACCTGCACAGGTGTGAGTTTGTCGGCACTGTTTAGGATTTCATCAGTCAATGCGGCAATCAACAGCAGTACATCGGCTCGCTGTTCTGTGCGACCTCGCACTCGCAACTCACCTATCCACGCCTGTAATTCCTCCAAAATCGCCATTCGTTCAATGTTGCTCATACTCATGCAACCACCTCATCATCACTTGCACATTCCATGCAACCATACACGCCATCAAGCCTTTGCATTTCAAGCCCACCGTTGCCATCACAGGTACATTGAGGGTTGTTGAAAAACTCATGAGTTGCAACCGCATCCCCTGCAATTTTGCCAGTATATGCACCATCACATTCACAGACAGGACATACCCACACAGCACCAACTTCTCGGTCTATGAGAATCCATGCCATTTTCGTGTCATTTGGGCAATTTTGGGTGGACATATGAGCCCCATCATCCCAGTAATCATAGATTGCATTATCGCAATCCGCCATCTTGACAAAAGTTCCGGTGAAGGAACCCTTGCTTATTTCATCACCTAATTTGTATTCCACATTTTCCATGTTTCTCAGTGGGAATTAGGGGGACTCGGTATATAATGAGTTCGGCAAGGTAGCGGTATATCAAGGGAGTTAGTTGGCAGGGAAGGCGTGTGATGCGCGTGAGAGCAGTGGTTTGCGGCGACTATGATTGTGTAGGTTCGGCGAGGCTTTGGTTTCAGTGGCAGGGAGAGCGTCATATCATGGTCGCGGGCGTGTTAGAAAAGTGAACACAGGCGAAAATGGGGGAATAACCTACTCATACATACACATACGCCCCGCTTTATTGAGCGTTTGCCTACAAAAGCCACGCATTACTGCACATTTGAACAGATTAAGCCCGTTTTCCACTCATTTTTGAGGTTTAGGGCACCCTAAATCACCGCAATTTGGCAGGTTTGACTTGGATTTTTCACCCCCAAAAATTGCTCTTTCTTACAGGTGTACAGCAGGTAGTCTTTAGTCTTAAGACTAAAGGTTTTTTCTCTCTCCGCAATCTCTCTCTCTATATAGTATAGACTTGGATATTTGGCGGGGAAAAATGACTCTTTCTAGGAGGCCGGCAAAATAGTAGTCTTTCTTAAGACTATAAAGGAAAAAAATAAAAAAAAAAGTCACAGAAAATCGCGATAAAAAAAAGGAGGCCGGCGTTCTAGCCGACCCCCTAAAGTATTCATAGCACCACCTCCAATGGCTTTGAGTTATGTTAGTCTCACTCACAGACTCCGGTTCACCGGCATAATCAGCGTTACAACAGAACTTAAAGCGATTGCTCGCCTCAAAAGTCCTTGTCAACTAGTACATTGCGCACCTTAGTTATCTCATCTCGGAGTTTTTCCAGTGCTGCTATTGCAATAGCCGCTTTATCACCTACAATGTGGTTTCTCCACACAGCGTCGTTAGCGATTCCATCATGTATTAGATAAATCACTTCGCTGCATAAATCAATCTCACCTTGCGTTGCTTCTAAAGTTCTTTGTTTCAATGTTTGCTGTTCCATTCGTTTGTCACCCCCTTTGGGTGGATGCCACATTTCACTGTGGACTTTGGTTGCTCTAATGTCCCATTACTGGGACTGGAATAGGATAGCCGCTATGTCGTTCTGCAAGGCTCTCACGCCGGCTTATGCCGGATTATTGGTGACTCACGAAATGTTTCCAGTGTTCGGAGTCATTACCGCATAATGCGGGATGCTAGGGTACGCGTATTGGGGGTGCATAGTCGCCCACCACCGCCCGCAGGCTAGTGGATGGGCTAAAAAGGATGCCTCCTAAGTTGACCGCAGTCATTAACTATATTGAATGTGGGTTATGAGCCCACTGGGTCTGTTTACAGAATGAGTAACAACAGGTTGAATCAGTTCCAATGCTCGTCCCAATTAAGGTCTTGAGCCCAATGCTGGTCGTATGCACCTTGAAAGTCCACATAGGTGGTCAGTAAATCATTTTCATAATACTGACCCGCCATGATACGGTTCATGTCTGTGACGGCATGAACATTATGACTTAGTTGGTAAAACTCGCCTTGAGGGGTTTCACCCTCATGACTAGCCGCGCAGTAACCATGCCATCCATTAAAAGGACTCCATGACCCATCGCTATCCATCTTTTGGTAGCACTCGTTTAGGTCGTGCGTGGTTACATCACTATCAGCCAACTCAGTACGAACTATGTCCGTTTGATTACCTACTGGTAAAGCACAGTTATCCCTATCGCCATCCACTCCACTATAAGTCTTAGTTGTATAGTTTTTGTAGTTGGTATACTTCTTAGGGGCTGTTGCCTTGTAGTCTTGCCATGAGTAATAAAACCCTGCGGTTTCTTCACTGCCCTCAATGTCACGCTTGCTCATCGTGCCATCGGGTGCGATAGTGTATTCCCGTCCTACTTTGCAATCCCAAATGGTTTTGAGCCTACGACCCATCGCCTTTTCGGTAATCTTATCGGTACTGCCTATGACTATTGCGCCTGTGGTTTCATCGTCTAATCTGCCCATTACTAACGGGTTTCCGCCGTTAGTCCAGCACTTAAGTGTGCCCTGTGGGTCGCGTCTGTCAGTCCATATGAGAGACATTGAACCCTCACAGTGTTTGACAACTTCTTCAATTCCACCAATCTCAAGGCAAGCCGCTACGGCCTGCGAATCAACTGGGCCGGTCTGCTTGATGCCTAATGCTTTCCACACTTTGTCGCTGTTATGCACGACTCCATTATGAACCATCATCACTTCTTCGTTTGGGCCGAAGTGAGGGTGGGCATTATCAGTATTGTTGACACCATGTGTTGCATAGCGGGTATGTAGCATAGCGTATATTGTATCACGCTTCAACTCCTTCTTGAGGTGATGCGCCAGTGAACTTGCTGCCACTGGCCTCTTTAGATACCACAGTGATTTTGGGTCTGATTTGTTGACCCAGCCTACACCAGCCGCTTGACCGCCTCTTGATTCAAGACCAATCCACAGTTGCGTTAACCTCTTGCGAGTTGCCTTCTTAGTAGCACCCGCATGAATTGCACCTATTCCACAGCCTACTGCTAGAGCCACCGCCATAAAGAGGGGTGTTAATCCACTCATGAAAGCGAATAGTATTCCAGCAGCGTGAAGTGACATACCGTATGGGTTGTGGTGAACATTTTCGTCTCCACAGTGTCCACAGTGCGCCATCACATGACCATTTGAGCCATACGGTCGGACTGCATAGTAATCTGTGTCTATGTAGCCTTCATGTCCGCATTCGTTACACTCGTAGTTTGAGTAGTCACTAGTCTCGTTGAAATGCTCTTGTATTGCATCCTCATCCGCTGTTTTGCCACAGTCACTGTATTGTTCACAGTCTAGTCGCTCACAGGTTGGACAAGCCTTATGCAATCCTTGCGTCTTCATCCCACTGAGTACCCATGCCCTCTTGTTAAAGAACATTCTCAACGGGTCGTCTTTTGCAAGCCCTAGCCACACCATCAGTCCATTTAAGGTCTGTGGGTAGCCTTCTATCGCACTGAAAGATTCTTCATCAGCGCAACGGCAGGTAAACAAGTACATGAGGTCTGCCCATGCAGTCATCTTGGCACCATTTATTGTACCTTGATGTTGGCGGTATTCAACTGTGCCATGCTTTCGCAGTGCAAACAGATTCACATTTTGGTAACGCTCTTTCGGGTGTTCCATAGCCATGCTGTACAGTTGGTCACTGACTCTTCCCGTATTAGTGTAGGTTTTCTGCCTATAATCCCCTATATCATGGTCGTACTCTTTGACCTTGATGGATTTTGCACTAACTCTTGGGCTTTCGGTCATGTATTCCATTCCGCATAGATACTGCTGTGTTCCTCGTCTTGATGAGGACACTAGACGGTCAAATACTGGTTGAAACCAGCCGTAACCATATGCGCAGCGTCCACCTATCCGATATGCTTCGGTTTTTGATGGTTGCCCATCTTCACCCCAGCCACTGCCCGAATCTTTCATCCCCACATGGATATGAAATCCTGTGCTTCTGTCAATCCCAACAATACCTCTCAGTAGGTTCGCAATCGTGTGCATCCACTTCCCATGTTCCCCGTCGTATATCGGGGGCGAAATAAACTCAACGCCACCGCTGTTCAACGAGCCATCGTTTATCACTTTCGTGCGATGTTGTTCGGAAGCGGAACTGTAACCAGCGGTCATACTCTCAAGCCCGTATTTAGTGAGCCAAAGAGCAAAGGTGTGGTTATCGTTTGCTCTAGTCTTAGCGTCTTTTATCGCCTCAATTTCAGCACCGATTCTTTGCCTGTTGTTTTCATTCGTTCTTCTGCCGACATATGATATTACTATCACAGCCATGAGTCCAAAGACCCACAGTAGTGGTAATAATGCCATACCGACACCCATTTCATTTATTGCGCTTAGCGCTACTTCTTCCATGTTTTTTTCACCTTTCCGGTTTGCTCAAGTGCTTGTCTGCATTATTGGGCTGATGTGCTGCCCTTTCACTATCTTGAGTCACTAGTTTCTATCTCGCCCCTATGGGCGTGGATTTGGATTTATGAAAAGAAGGCCGTCATTGGTTTGTAGGCTGATGTTCGGCCAATTATATCCTCAAGCATTTACGAATGAATCCCGCCAGTGCTATTCACCTTTACACCATAAGGAGGCTGATTGCGGGTTTTACCGCGTGGGGAATTAGTCCACAGCCCCATTTAGACGGGGGAGGTTGCATGATATGTTCTCGGGGCTAAATCCCGTCATGTTCCTCTCAAACCAATCGTTCATGTTTTAGATTGGCTATCCTCCCCTATGCTTCCGGCAGTCCTAGTTTGTCGCTATCGTTCCATCCGTTATCATTATCATGTTTTTTCATTGGACTGATGTTCTGTCCGCCAGTTAACTGGTGCATGACTCCTACATTTTGTTTAGTTATGACCGAGAAGGTCAAAGTATTGGTGGTTCTTAGGGTCGTCTTGAAAACGCCCCAGCCCGATTTTCTGGGCTGTTTTTACTACAAGGGTGACCGAGTCAAATGTTTATGCTCTTTGAAGTGTGTATTCACTAAAACCGATATTCCGGCGGTCTATCTTACTAGGGTGGGTTGGTCTTGTAGCGCAGGCACCTAATGCTGCCACCTCAAGAACTCAGTTGATTATCTGTTAATCCAACCCGTTTGCTTACCTCACATATTCACCATTTTATCATATTAGGTGTGTGAGGGGAGTTTTAGAGGGCAGTGCAACCCGTCTCAATCTGTTACAGTGGTCGGTAAAGTCTTAGTTTTTGCCGGTTTTTGAGTTCTGTTTTTTGTGGGCTGTTCTTTCAGTGTGTGTCATTTGCTTTTTTTGCCCCTCTTTCAGTCGTCCACTTTCATTGGTTTTTTGCAACCCTTTTTGAGTGTTTGTTCGTCCTGTAAATCAGTAATTTTGATTCGCGTTATTCCTCTAGTTATCCGCCCTTAAGCAACACCCTATTTGAGTGCGATAATACCATACCTGTTAGCAAAGACTCACCAAACGCCGCTTCGGGCTGTTCGGTACTGTGCTACAACCCACCCTATCAATTCAAGTATATAGAAGGTTGCTAAGTCCAACAGGCTCGCAGTACAGCGTTTAGACCAAAAAGACCCCAAAAAAAGACCCTCAAAAAGTGCCGCGCCGACCCCCTCCAAACAGCCCAAAAACGCACATTATCGGGGTTGCCGGCTAAATCGGACTTTGAAACAGGCCATAAACGATAGACTGAGAGACTGCCGACCCCAAAAACGCCAAATGAAAAGTGTCGTACAGGTAAACAAAATCAACAAATCAAAATTGAATCGCGATACAAAATCAAGACCAAATCAAGACCGAATCAAGAACCAAATCAAGAAAATTAGACCCATCCACAGAAAAGAAGCATTGATAAGTCGGTGATAAGTGGGCAAACCATGCGAGAGAGTGCGAGAAGCGTTCAAATTGGGCTTGATTTGACCCAAAAGTTGAATCATACCATCCACAGAAAAAGACCCAAAAAACACGCTGTAACGACTTGGATATTTGACAGTGATAATTTACTCTCTCTAGGAAATCCCCGCAAAAAGAGATACCTTCCTAAGACTATTATACATAATAACAGGGCGACCACAATCATTTCTCTCTCCCAAATGGTTTTCTTTGAACTAAAAAGAAAAAGTTCCTAACCTGCTATCGTAGTGTGTGGGGGCGGGGAGTATTAGAGGATTTGCAATCAAGCCATTGATATACTTGAACTCCTACCCTAAACCATGTCCGAGCCAATAGCCGCACTACTAGCCCACTATGAAATAGATGAAAAGAGCCTTGAGGTAACTCCTAAGCAACTCAAGCGAATCAAGGCCGATATGAAGCGTTACAAGGCCGCTATCACTGATACCACCATTAGAGACTTGAAGCGCATGGATATGACCCAAGAGAAAATGACAAAGAGCGTTTGGTTAGGTAAAGAGCAAAAGGTGACTGAGTATATCCCTCCAATGCCAACATCAACCGGTGCTATCAAACTGAGTGCCGGCGACAAATTAAGACCAAGTGACGGCGGCCACCAAAGAAAAGCATTCAGTGTCAAGCGAGCAACGGTCATCACTAGAACGGCGACAATAGTCAAGAAGCAAATACCATCCCGACAAATGGCGGCGAACATATTAGACCACTATACGACCCTTCTAACCATGCTCAAAAAGAAGTGATGGCTTCGGCCTAGAATGGTGGCCGGTGTGGCCGGTGGTGGTGGGTCGGTGGGTCGGTGAAAACAGACTTGCAATTTCCGCGGACACCTAGTTTCTCTCTCTCTCTCTCTCGGCCAAAAAAAAGTTCCTTCTTAATATAAGACTATATAGGTATATGTATCTAACAATAAATCCCCAACCATCATACTATATACAACCATCCAGTGCCATTACATGGAGGTGAGAAAAAATGACAGTAGCAAAAGGAAAGTACGAGCATAACGGCGAGTGGAAAATAATTGGTAACGGTACGCCAATTAGCCACTTATTACCGGAGAACTATGGCGTATGCTCAATGTGTAACATTGTGTATGATGATAATAGTTTGGTGTGGTGGGCTGATGTGCGATTATGCACAATATGCTATGACTTCCAAACCCGTAGTTGAGGGTTTAGTAGTATCACAGTAATTCAATAAAAGTATTCAATGCGTTGAATACTAATCCGCCTCTCCCAGTTCCGCGGAATCGGGAGGGGCTCAAGACCACTTTCATTTTCACCAGTGGTTTGGTTTCTCTCTCTCTCTCTCTCACCACAGAAAATCATCCTTCTTAATATAAGACTATACACGCCTGCGGCGTGGCGTGATGCGGGTCATATCATAGAAAAGTGCTGTCGGCTCAATCAAAAATAACAAAAAACGGTCAAAATGGGTCAAAAATAGGTGGGGG
>Ga0307986_10004045_pt1 | contig 10035 bp, 12 predicted proteins | sample EllFjometageno82_FD_203170 | JGI IMG/M metagenome (GOLD analysis project Ga0307986, IMG submission 203170) | Marine microbial communities from Ellis Fjord, Antarctic Ocean - #82 | ecosystem: Environmental > Aquatic > Marine > Unclassified | place: Southern Ocean | collected 2014-10-09
TAATAAAGTGAAAGTTTTTTTGTATTATTTCTTTTTGGTTTCTTTAAGATCTTCATTAAAGGATCAAAAAACTGAGAAGAAATTTTAAAGTATTTTTTTTTTCTATTAACTAAGGCTTTTTTTCTGATAGCAATTTTTTGCTGCATTACTGAAGTTCAGATTTTGATTCGGTACTAGTAATAATATCCTGTAAAGATTTTGTAGTTTTGTCTAGCATAGATTCATATAGAGAATTACTATCTTCAATCATGTTTTTAAGCTTATCAATTTCAACGTTTAAACTATTTATTTCTAAATCTTTTTTTTCTTTGTATTTAATAGTTAAAGACTTCATTTCTAAAAATTTTCTTGATATTTCCTCTAATTTATTTTTCTGCGAATCTACTCTTTCTTTTAAGTTAAAATAATCATCTACAATTTTTATTGCAGTAATTAAAAGTAGTTTATTTTCACCAATCCCACCTAATTGATCTTTAAGTTCATTGTATTTTTTGTCTAAAAAACTTGTAAGTTTTTTTAAAGATTCTTCCTGCCCGTCGTCACAAGAAAGCAAATAGTCTTTATTGTTAAATTTAATATTTATGTTTGCCATTTATCTATTTCCTCAACTAACTCTTCTGTTTCTTGGCTAAGTTCATCGATTTCTTTACTAAATTTTTCTTGAAGTTCAGATTTTTTATTTAATTCTTGCTCTAAGCTTATTATTTTATTCTTTAGATATTTTTGCTCCCTTAAAAGCTCATTATGTCTTTTTTCAAGTTCACTTTTTTCACTTAAGAAGTAATCTCTCTCTTTTTTCAATTTACCAGAGGTTGTAGAGTTATGTGAATAACTCTTTGAAAGATCGCCTAATTTTTCAATAAGGTTGTTTAAATTTTTTTCTTTATTTGTTAAATTATTCATTTAAATCATATTATTAATTCATAAAATTAAATCTACAAAGGTTTTATAACTTTGACTACAAATTTAAATCAATTAGCAAATGCAGTGAGATTTTTATCTATTGATGCTGTGCAAAAGGCTAATTCTGGCCATCCGGGTATGCCATTGGGCATGGCAGATGTTGCTACGGTACTATTTAAGGATCATTTAAGATTCAACCCCAAAAACCCAAGCTGGATTAATCGAGATAGATTTATTTTATCAGCTGGGCATGGCTCTATGTTACTTTATTCTCTGCTCTACTTAACTGGCTACAAAGATTTTTCTATCGATGATCTTAAAAATTTTAGACAACTTAAGTCAATTTGTGCGGGACACCCTGAATATAAAAAAAACTCTGGTATTGAAACTACAACGGGACCTCTTGGTCAAGGCTTAGGCAATTCTGTTGGACTAGCAATTGGTGAGGAAATATATAGAAAAAAATTTAGTTCAAGTGTTGTTGATCATAAAACATATGTTATCGCTAGTGATGGAGATTTAATGGAAGGCATTAGTCATGAGGCAATGAGCTTAGCGGGACATCTAAAGTTAAAAAATTTAATTGTATTTTTTGATAATAATAAAATTTCAATAGATGGACCTACTTCCTTAAGTGTTTCTGATGACTATAAAAAAAGGTTTGAGTCTTATGGTTGGAATTTTATTGAAGTTAACGGACATAACTACAAACAAATTTCTAATGCGATAAAAAAAGCTTCTAAGTCAAAAAAGCCAAGTATTATTTCTTGTAAAACAATTATTGGTTTTGGTTCACCAAATAAATCTGGTAAATCTTCTTCTCATGGCTCACCTCTAGGAGACGAAGAAATATCACTTGTCAGAAAAAAATTAAAATGGCCTCACGCCTCTTTTGAAATACCTGAGGGTATTTTGAAAACGTGGAGAAAAATTGGAGAAAAAGGAAATAACTTAGAAAAAAAATGGTCTTCAAATTTAAATAAAAAAAATTTTAAAATAAAAAAAGAATTAGAGTCAATTCAAAATAATATAAATTTAAAAAAACTTGATGCTCTGATAAACGTTGAAAAAGAAAAATATTTTAAAGAAAAACCTAGTAAACCTACAAGAGAATGTTCTTCAATTACTATTGAAGCGATCACTAAACTGCTTCCAGAAATAATAGGTGGATCGGCTGACTTAAGCGGCTCCAATAATACTAAAACTAAAAATTCAAAAGTTATTTCTTCAAAAGATTTTAATGGCAACTATATTCATTACGGAATAAGAGAGCATGGTATGGCAGCATCAATGAATGGCCTAGCTTTATATGGTGGGCTAATACCATACGGAGGAACATTTTTAATTTTTTCTGATTATTGCAAGCCATCAATAAGGCTATCAGCATTAATGGGGTTGAGGGTTATTTATATATTTTCTCACGATTCTATTGGACTAGGAGAAGATGGTCCAACTCACCAACCTATTGAACAACTTGCGGGATTAAGGGCAATTCCTAATTTAAATGTGTTTAGACCTGCGGATATAAGTGAAACCTTAGAGTGTTGGCAGGTGGCATTAAAAAGTCAAAACACACCGAGCGCTATAGCTTTATCAAGACAAAAACTGCCCTACATTAATCCTTCTCACACAAAGGAAAATAAAAGTGAACTTGGTGCTTATGTAGTAAACACAACATCTCAAGATTACTCGGTAACATTAGTAGCTTCTGGATCGGAGGTTGAGTTAGCTCTTCAGGCTCAGAAAGAGTTAAAAGAAATAAATATAGACTCAAAGGTAGTGTCTATGCCTTGCCAAGAATTGTTTAACCAACAGAGTATCAATTATAAAAATGAAATTATTGATAAAGATGTGCCCGTAATTACTATCGAGGCAAGTAGTGTAAGTAGTTGGGAAAAATATTCCAAAAATAACATGGGCATAAAAACCTTTGGTGAAAGCGCTCCATTTAAAGAAGTTTATAGTTATTTTAACTTAACTAGTGCTAAGATAGTTGAGCTTACAAAAAAAATAATTAAAAAATAGTCTTTAAAATTGCTATGCCAGGAATAAAATATTTTCCTTACAGCTTGAATGTTGAAAATAAAAGAATAGTTGTCAGGGTAGACTTAAACGTTCCTTTAAAAGATAAAAAAATTCAAGATTCAACTAGAATTGAACAAGTGATCCCTTTCTTGCAAAATTTAGTGAGAAGAAAAGCAAAAGTTATTTTAATTTCTCACTTAGGTAGACCCAATGGTGTGAGGGATGGTGCCTTATCTTTGTTGCCTGTCTTTAAGTATTTAAAAAAAAAACTAAATACGAATATGTATTTTTATACAGGGGAGATTAATGATGATCTTAAAAAAAAAAGTTCATATTTAAAAGAAAGTGAAATTCTCTTAATAGAAAATATAAGATTCTTTAAAGAAGAAACTGAAAATGATGAAAAGTTTTCAAAAAAACTTGGAGAGCTTGGTGAAATATACGTTAATGATGCTTTTTCGTGCTCTCACCGTAAACAATCATCAATTTGTAATATTACAAAATTTGTAAAAGAAATTTACGCCGGTCCTCTTTTTGAGAAAGAAGTAACAGCTATCGATTTAGTAGTTAAAGATAAAAAAGATCCAGTTACTTGCATTATTGGTGGATCAAAAGTTTCAACTAAAATAAGCGTTATCTCTAATCTAATAAAAAGTACAAATAACATTGTTGTTGTAGGTGCTATGGCTAATAATTTTTTATTATATAGAAAAAATGAGATTGGTAAATCATTAAAAGAGAAAAACTCTGAAAGTATAGTTAAAAAAATTTTAGAGGAAGCAGAAGAAAATAAATGTAAAATTGTAATTCCAGAAGATTGCCTGGTGTCAAAAAGTTTTGAAGGTAAGGCTATTTCAAAAGATATAGAATCTGTTGAAAAAGATGATATTATTTTAGATATTGGTCCTAAAACTATAAAAGTTATTGAAAAAATTATAGATTATTCAAATACAGTTATGTGGAATGGTCCTGCGGGTTACTTTGAAAGTAAAAATTTTGCGCTAGGTACAAATGCTATTGCTCAAAAAATTTCAACAAATACTAAAAATAGATCTTTAGTTTCTGTTGTTGGTGGTGGTGACACAGTTTCTGCAATAAATAATAGTGGCCTTGTTCTATCTTTTACTCACTTATCAACAGCAGGTGGTGCGTTTTTAGAATATCTTGAAGGAAAAGACTTGCCTGGTCTAAGTGTTTTAAAATAAATGTTTATTCAATGTCTTTAGAAGAAATAGCAAAAAAAATGTGTGCCAAAGGGAAAGGTATATTGGCTGCTGACGAAAGTACTGGCACAATGAATAAAAGATTAACCAGCGTTGGTGTTGAGTGCACAGATAAAAATCGATTAAATTTTAGAGAAACTCTTTTTACTTCAGAGGCAATGAAAAGTTATATTGGTGGCGCTATTCTTTTTGATGCAACTATCAGAGAGAAAACAAGTATGGGTATTTCCATTCCTGAATTGCTTGAGAAAAGTAACACTGTTGTAGGAATTAAGGTGGACAAGGGAACAAAAAAATTAGCTGGCTCATCCGAAGAAACAGTCACTGATGGATTAGACGGATTAAGAGAAAGATTGAGCGAGTATTATAAGCTTGGCGCAAGATTTACTAAATGGAGAGCTGTTTACAACATTGGAAAAAATTACCCAACAACACAAAGCATAAAGTCTAATGCGCATGCGTTAGCGAGATATTCTGCATTAGTTCAAGAAGCTAATATGGTTCCTATCGTCGAGCCGGAAGTTTTAATGGAAGGTGAACATGACATTGATACCTGCTACAAAGTGACAACTGATGTTCTAAATGAATGCTTCAATGAATTAGCTATCCAGAAAGTTTCGCTCAAAGGCATTGTGTTAAAGCCAAATATGGTTGTACCTGGATTCAAAAGTTCTAAAAAGACAATACCAGAGGAGATAGCTAAAAAAACATTAGACTGCTTAAAAAAAAATGTTCCAAGCGATGTTCCTGGAATAGCGTTTTTGTCTGGTGGCCAATCTGAACAAGAGGCAACGAATAATCTAGATGCAATAAACAAAATAAACGATACCAATTTTCTTATTACCTACTCTTTCGGAAGAGCCTTGCAACAAAGCGCTTTGAAGACCTGGTCAAAAGAAATGAGTAATACAAAAGCTATTCATGACATTTTTAATCATAGAGCAAAAATGAATGGACTCGCTTCTAAAGGTGAATGGTCTCAAGCACTAGAAATTTGAAGAAATTAGTCTACCTAATATCCCCGAATAAAATTTATTCAGGTTTTTACGAAGATTTAGAAAAAGTTTTATCATCAAACAAAGTATCTTTTTTTCAGTTAAGACTAAAAAAAAAACCTAAAAACTTAATTGTTAAAATTGCTAAAAAAATAAAAAAAATTACGAAAAGGTATAAAGTTAAACTTATAATTAATGATAATTCAGAATTAGTAAAAAAAGTTGGGGCTGACGGCTGTCATATTGGCCAACTTGATAATACAGCCGTCTTAGTAAGAAAAGATATTAAAAAAAAAATTATAGGAGTCACTTGTCACAACTCTAGAAGACTTGCTTTAAAAGCTTCTAAAGACAAAGCTGATTACATTGCTTTTGGATCTTTTTTTAAATCTAAGCTTAAACCAAATGCAAAAAAAGCAGATCTAAGAATATTAAATTGGGCCAAAAAAAATATTAAAAAACCAATTGTTGTAATAGGTGGAATTAATGATAAAAATTATAAAAAATTAATAAATGAAGGTGCGAATTATATTGCAATATCAACTTTTATTTGGAATAACCCATTTTTAAAACCGGAGTCTGCAATTAAAAAGTTTATATAAATGAAAATTACAGCAGTGGAAGTCAAACCTGGAATGATCATTGAACATAAAAATGATTATTGGAGCGTCTTAAAAGCTCAACATGTAAAGCCTGGAAAAGGTGGGGCCTTCAATCAGGTTGAGCTCAAAAGTATTATTAAAGGAACAAAATTAAACGAAAGATTTAGATCTAGTGAAACTGTAGAGAAAGCTGAATTAGAAGAAAAAAAATTTAATTTTTTATATTTAGACGGTGAAAATTGTCATTTCATGGATAATAAAAATTTTGAACAAATTTCTATTGCAAAATCTTTAATTGATGAAAAATATAAGCTCTTAAAAGAAAATTTAGAAGTAACTATCTCTTTTCTAGATGAAAAACCAATATCAGTAGATTTACCTAATAGTGTAGAATGCTTTGTGGATATAACAGATGCAGCTATAAAAGGTCAGACAGCAGCATCTTCTTACAAACCTGCTACGCTCGATAATGGTGTAAAAATAAATGTTCCCCCCTTTATTGAATCTGGAGATAAAATTATTCTTGATACAAGAACATTAGAGTACGTAAAAAAAATTAAATAATGAGATTAAATTCACCTCGTATGACTGTGATTTATAACGCGTGCATGAAAGCGTCTAAGTCATTAATTAGAGATTTTGGTGAAATTGAAAAACTTCAGGTTTCAGCTAAAGGACCAGGTGATTTTGTTACCGCTGCTGATAAAAGAACTGAGAAGATAATTATAGAAGAATTATTAAAAGCTCATCCAGATTATGGGATATTAAGTGAAGAAATTGGTGAAATTAATAAAGAAAATAAAGATCATAGATGGATAATCGATCCTATAGATGGGACACTTAATTTTTTAAATGGCATACCACATTTTGCAATTTCTGTTGGGTATGAAGAAAAAGGTGAAATAGTTTGTGGATTAATATTTGATCCAATAAAAAATGAAACTTTTTTTGCTGAAAAAGGTTCAGGGGCTTTTTTTAATAATTCTAGAATAAGAGTTTCAAAAAAAAATAGATTAAAAAATTCTATTTTAGTAACAGGTGGACCTAAGTTTAATAGCCCGAAAAAAAATGATATTTTTCAAGAGTATATTAAAATTTCAAACTTAATAGACGCACCTATTAGAAAATTTGGAAGTGCTGCTCTTGGAATGAGCTATGTTGCTGCGGGAAGATTTGATGCTTATTGGGAATGGGAATTAAATTATTGGGATATAGCAGCCGGAATTGTAATTCTAAAGGAAGCCGGTGGATTCATTGAATTTATGGAACCCAGTACAATAAATTCAATAAAGAGGAATGTTCTTGCCACTAACTCAAGCATTCAGGATGAACTTAGATCTGCTTTAATAAAAAAAAATATTGAGTAAGTTAATCTTATGCGGTAAAAGACGACCCATGAAAAAAGAAATACATCCAAATTATCATAAAATTAAAGTTGTTATGACCGATGGAAGTGAGTTTGAAACAAGATCTACCTGGGGAAAAGAAAATGATGTTTTGAAGCTAGATATTGATCCAAAGTCTCATTCAGCATGGACGGGCGGAACTCAAAAAATTTTAGATAAAGGACGTGTAAGTAAGTATAATAAAAAATTCGCTGATCTTAGAAAAGATAAATAATAAACTTATGTCCGAAACTCCTTTTATGCCAAAAGCTACAGCTGTTTGGCTTGTAGAAAATACCACAGTTACATTTAAACAAATTGCTATCTTTTGTAATTTACACGAACTTGAAGTTAAAGGCATTGCCGATGGAGATGTCGCTAAAGGGATTAAAGCTTACAACCCTATACTTGCCGGTCAACTTTCAAGAGAAGAAATTGATCTTTGTTCCAAAGATCCTAATAGAAATTTAAATTTAGTAGAACGTGCAGAAGAAGTTCAGGTTAAAGAAAGAAAAAAACCAAAATATACACCTCTCTCAAAAAGACAAGATAGACCAGATGCAGCTTTATGGCTTTTAAAAAATTATTCAGAGTTTAATGATGGACAAATTTCAAAACTTGTAGGCAGTACAAAAGGTACCGTGTCATTAATTCGAAAAAGAAGTTATTGGAATTTTTCAAACTTAAAAGCTAAAGATCCCGTGATTCTCGGCTTATGCTCACAAAGTACATTTGAAAAATATTTAGAAAAAGCAAAACGAAGGGTTGAGAAAGAAAAAAAAGCTAAAATTAAAGAAGAAAAATCGAAAACTTCTACAGAAGCTAGTAAAGAAAATTCTTAAAAAGCTCTAAAACCAATACACTTCAAACTAGACAATCTATAACTAAGATGCTACGTAGCGATCTAAATTTAACAGGAGTATTTTATTAAAATAGAAGTAAAAGATAATAACGTAGAACAAGCTTTAAGAGTTTTAAAAAGAAAACTTCAGAAAGAAGGTTTTTTTAAAGTAGTAAAAATGAAAAGTACTTACGAAAAACCCTCTGAAAGAAAAAAAAGACTTACTGAAGAAAATATAAAAAGAGTAAAAAAACTTCAAAAGCTTAAAAATAGAATTTAATTTAGTTTAAAATTAAAAGGTTTTATATGCCGACAGGTAAGGTTAAATGGTTTAATTCGAAAAAGGGTTACGGATTTATTAAAGAAGATGAAACTGAAAGAGATATTTTTTTACACGTCTCTGCGTTGGAGGAATCTAAATTAAAAACTTTAAAAGAAGAACAACAACTTGAATTTGAAATAAAAGAGGATAATAACAAACTTCAAGCTATTAACTTAAAAAAAACTTAAGTTTTATCGCGGGGTGGAGCAGTCTGGTAGCTCGTCAGGCTCATAACCTGAAGGTCGTAGGTTCAAATCCTACCCCCGCAACCAAAGAATTTATGACAAAAGACATTAGAAACATCACAATTATCGCGCACGTTGACCACGGTAAAACTACTATGATTGATAATTTGATGAAACAAAGTGGTTCGTTTAGAGAAAATGAAGTTGTTGAGGAAAGAGTAATGGACTCTGGCGAGCTTGAGAAAGAAAGAGGAATTACAATTTTAGCTAAGCCTGCTTCAGTTGATTGGAAAGGCTCTAGAATTAATATTATAGATACACCTGGTCACAGAGACTTTGCTGCTGAAGTTGAACGTGTTTTGATTATGGCAGATGGAGCCTTGTTGCTTATAGACTCGGCTGAAGGAGTAATGCCACAGACAAAGTTTGTTTTGTCAAAAGCTTTAAAGCAAGGACTTAAACCTATTGTAATAATAAATAAATTAGACAAAGCAGATCAAAGAGCAAGCGAAGTTTTAGATGAAACTTTTGATTTGTTTGTAAATTTAGATGCTAGTGAAGAACAATTAGACTTCCCAGTACTTTATGCAAGTGGAAGATCTGGATGGGCAAGTAAAGAAGTTGATGGGCCAAGAGAAAATCTTCATCCAATTTTAGATTTAGTTTTAGAACATGTTAAGCCAGCAAAATTAGACAAAGAAAAACCCTTTGCCATGCTTTCTACTCTTTTATATGCTGACAGCTTTCTAGGGAGAAGTTTAGTTGGTAAAATATCTCAAGGTACGGCAAAAGCTAATCAACAAATTAAAGCTATAAATCTTAAAGGTGAAAAAGTTGACGAAGGAAGACTAACAAAAATTTTTAGATACGAGGGCACAAAAAGAGTTCCAATTGATGTTGGTGAGGCTGGTGATATTGTTATTGTTGCTGGACTAGAAAAAGCTAATGTTGCTGATACTATTTGTGATTTAGAAGTTAATGAGCCAATTAACGCTACACCTATCGACCCTCCAACAATGTCAATTACTGTTACTGTAAATAGCTCTCCATTAGCTGGAACAGAGGGGAAAAAATTAACTAGTACACAAATAAGAGACAGATTGATGTTAGAAGCTGAGAATAATGTGGGTATTTCATTTGGAGAAAATGAAAATAGAGATGCTTTTGTTATCAGTGGTAGAGGTGAGCTCATGCTAGAAATTTTATTAACTCAAATGAGACGAGAGGGATTTGAAATGACAGTAAGCCCTCCAAAAGTATTATTTCAAAAAGATGATTCTGGAAAAAAATTAGAACCTATCGAAGAAATTACAATGGATTTGGATGAAGAATATTCTTCCAAAGTTATAGATTCAATGAATAGAAGAAAAGGAAAACTAATCGATCTTAAAGATACGGGGAAAAATAAAAAACGTTTAATTTTTCAAGCTCCTACAAGAGGTTTAATGGGTTATACAAGTAGATTTTTAACACTGACTAAAGGTAATGGAGTAATTAATAGAATATTTCATTCTTTTGGAAAATATACAGGTGATTTAGATGGTAGAAGAAATG
>Ga0307986_10004047_pt1 | contig 10034 bp, 11 predicted proteins | sample EllFjometageno82_FD_203170 | JGI IMG/M metagenome (GOLD analysis project Ga0307986, IMG submission 203170) | Marine microbial communities from Ellis Fjord, Antarctic Ocean - #82 | ecosystem: Environmental > Aquatic > Marine > Unclassified | place: Southern Ocean | collected 2014-10-09
ATGGTTGATTAATAAAAAACCAGGACTTTATTCAATGAGAGATTTATTGAACTTTAGATAATGGATGAAAAGGAAAAAGCTAAAAAAATACTGAAAATTTTAAATAAACTTTATCCAACAACTCCTATCCCATTAAATCATACTGGCAATTTTACTCTCTTAATGTCAGTTCTTTTATCAGCACAATGTACCGATCTAAATGTAAATAATGTAACTAAAAATATATATCCAAAATATAATAGACCTGAGCATTTTGTAAAATTAGGCAAAAAACGAATAGAAAAATTGATTAAAAGTATTGGCCTCTTTCGAGTTAAGGCTAAAAGCATTTACTTGATGTCTAAACAACTTCTAGAAAAACATGGAGGTAAAGTGCCAAAAAGCTTTGAAGATCTCGAAAAACTGCCCGGTGTAGGCCATAAAACTGCAAGTGTGGTTATGTCTCAAGGTTTTGGAGTTCCAGCCTTTGCAGTTGATACTCATATACATAGATTAGCTCAAAGATGGGGCTTAACGAATGGCAAAAACGTTATTCAAACTGAAAAAGATTTAAAAAGAATATTCCCAGAAAAAACATGGAGCAAATTACATTTACAAATAATTTATTATGGAAGAGAGTTTTGTAAGGCTAGAGAATGCTATGGTTTGACTTGTAAAATTTGCACGACTTGTTATCCTAATCGAAAAAGTCCAGTTAAAATAAAAAAAACTTAATATGAAAATACTTGGAATTGGTAATGCAATTGTTGATGTCATTTGTAAAGTTGACGATCAATATTTGATAAATAATCAATTAATAAAAAGTACAATGAAACTGGTTGATGAAACGGAATTTCAAAAACTTTTGTCATCTCTTAAGATAAAGCAAACGATATCTGGTGGATCGATTGCAAACTCTATTGTTGGACTATCGCAATTGGGAAATGATGTTGGTTTTATAGGTAAAGTTAATAATGATGATTTAGGACAAAAATACGAAGAGGGTCTAACTAAAGAAAAAGTCCAATATTTCTATAATAAAAAAAAAGAAATCTCACCAACTGGGACTTGTTTAATCTTAATCACACCTGATGCAGAAAGAACTATGGTTACGTTTTTAGGAATTGCTGGAAAAATTAACCAAAGCGATATTAATGAAAAAGCTGTACAAGAAAGTGAAATGATATTTTTAGAAGGATATTTGTGGGATGAGGGAGAACCAAAGTCAGCTTTTGACAAAGCAATGTCACTCTCTAATACTAAGGCAATGTCCTTATCAGATCAGTTTTGTGTGGAAAGACATAAGGGTGATTTTTTAGATCTAGTTAAAAATAAACTTGATATTACTTTTGCTAATGAACAAGAAATTAGATCATTAATTGAAGCTAAAAGCTTTGAAGATGTTATTGAATTTGGAACACAACTAGGAAAACTTTTAATTATCACGCGTGGTGAAAAAGGAAGTATTGCTATTAAAAATCAAGAAATTGTAGAATGTAAAAGTAAACCTAATTTAAAAATTGTAGACTTAACGGGAGCTGGAGACCTCTTTGCAGCAGGTTTTCTTCATGGACTAATTAATAATGTTTCAACAAAAGAATGTCTCGAAAAAGGAACCGAAATGTCTTCAAAGATAATCCAAAAAGTTGGGGCAAGACTAGATTAAACTATTTTAGTCAATAAAATATCCATTTTTGTGACTTAATATAAAGCTTTCATCCTTAAATAAATCGTTTATTTTTTTTCTTAATCTATAAATATGTGTTTCTACTGTGTGGGTTTCCATGTTTGTTGAGTAGCTCCATATATTTTTTTGCAAATCAGCTACATTATGTTTAATTTTTGTATTATTTAAATACAAAATAATTTCAATTTCTTTTTCTGTTAACTTTAAATTTAAGCTACTTTTAGAAAAAAATTTAGAATTTAAATTTAATTCGTAGCCCTTAATAATAATTTTTGATTGGTAGTTAAATTTTAATTTGATTAATTTAATATTAATTAACTCGAGTAGTTTTTTTAGAGATAAGGGACAATCATTCAAACCAAATAAATTATTACCAGTTAAGTTATTACTTAATAATAGTTTAGGCTTAGTTTTTGAAATTATTAAACAATTTATTGTATCTAAATCATTATTCTTTTTAAAGTCTTCTTCATTTTCATATTTTATAACCTTGAAAGATAAATTTTCTTTTATCTCATCTAAAATTTCATATAGTAAATTAAAATTTATAATAAAAACATTTTGCATAATTATATTTAATATTTCTTATGATAATTCATGTGCCAAATAAAAACACTCTTATAATTGATGATTTTAGATTGAGATGTTGTGTTGGAAAAAAGGGGTTAAGTTCCAACAAAAAAGAAGGTGATTATTCAACACCCAAGGGATTATTTAATTTAAGAAAATTATATTTTAGAAAAGATCGTCTTAATATACCAAAGTGCAAGCTCTATAAAAATGTTATTAAAAAAAATATGGCTTGGTGTGATGATCCAAACCACAAAAAATATAATGAAGAAATTAAAACAAATAATAAGAAGCTTAGAGAAAACTTATATAGAGAAGATCAGAAATATGATTATATAATTTCAATTAGCCATAATGAAAAAAAAATCTCAGGTAGAGGAAGTGCTGTGTTTATTCATTTAACAAACAATTATAAGCCAACCACAGGGTGCATAGCTTTAAAAAAAAAGGATTTTGAAATATTATTAAAATTAATTGATAAAAAAACAAAAATTAAAATTGGTTAAGATCTACTACCAAATATTTTTGAGCCTACTCTAACGTATGTTGCATTATTTGTAATTGCCTCCAAGAAATCTCCTGACATACCCATACTTAATTCTTTAAAGTTTAGCTTTTGGTTTACTTTGTTCATCTCAAAGAAATATTTTTTTGTATTTCCATCATTTGGTGGAATACACATCGTGCCTATAATATCTAAATTTAAATTTTTACAATATTTACAAAAATCATCCAATTTTTCTTTACTTATTCCAGATTTTTGTTCTTCACTACCAATATTAACTTGAATAAATATTTTGGGTTTTTTTCCTTGTTTAGTTTGTTCATCTGCTATTTTATTAGCTAATTTTTCACTATCTAGTGAATGAATATAATCAAATATTTTTAAAGCAAATTTAACTTTATTAGTTTGAAGTCTTCCAATTAAATGAAGTTTTATACTATTTTTTTTATTTTTTATATTAGTCCATTTATCTAGTGCTTCCTGGACTTTATTTTCCCCATAATCAAGTTGGCCATGTTCTATTAGTGGTATAATATTTTCTATTGGAAAGGTCTTTGATACAGCAATAATTTTAGGTATTTTATGATGATTTACTTTAGACTTAATGAGCTCTTCTATATAAATTAAATTTTTAACTGAGTTATGCATAATAAATTTTTAAACAGATATTACTTTATAAATAAATTTAATCAAAGTCACATTGATATAATTGATAAAGAAGTGACTATAATCTTTAGAAATTACACAGAAAAAATCGATGAAAATCTAATCATAAAAATAAAAAAATATTGTAAAAAAAGAGGCAACAGTTTTTTGCTTTCTAATGATATCAAATTAGCAATAAAACTTGATTTAGATGGTGCTTATATTCCCTCATTTAATAAAGACAAAAGACATCTTTCTTATTCTTTTAAAAAAAATTTTATTATCTTAGGATCTGCTCATAATGTTTATGAAATAAGAACAAAAGAATTGCAGAATGTTAAGAAAATTTTTTTATCTTCAATATTTAAAAAAAATAAAAACTACTTAGGATTTTATAAATTTAAATTATTATTTCTTTTAACTGAAAGGTCATTAATAGCTCTGGGTGGTATATCAGATAATAATTTGAAAAAATTAAGTTTAACTAGTTGCCATGGTTTTGCTGGTATTACTTTTTTTGAAAAAAAAGGCCCCTAAAAAGGGGCCCTTTTGTTAATTTGTGTTCTAAATTAAATTAGAATGCAAATGATGCAGTTAAATGCCACATTTCTTTGTCTTCTGCTGTAGTTGTTCCGTGATTACCATTTTCAGTTTCACCAACCATAACACCTAAAGTCATTCCACCAGTTGTGTATGAACCTGACACTGCTGATGTTTTGATGTCTTGATCACCTGCAACTCCCGGTAAAGCAATTTCATCTTGACCGTAAGATATTGAGATATTTTCTGACAAAGTATAAGATACATTGTAAGAAGAAACATCTTGATCATTAGCAACTGTTAATGAATCATACTCAGTTTCACTATAACCTACAGAAACTGATCCATAAGCATATGATAGTTTCATAGTAGTTGCATCAGCAGTTTCACTAGCTGTAGCATTATTTTCTCCCATAGCATAGTTTACTGATAAACCTTCAACACCAGTGTATGCAAGTCCAAAAGCAGAACTAGCATCTACAGCGCCTGCACCTCTTGGTACATATGAAGCTGTTATAGCAATATCATCAACAAGTGTTGGCAATGTATAAAAGATCATATTGTTTGAAGTTGCTGATGTTTTAGGATCGTCAGTTGTACTTATACCATAACCATTATCCCAAAGGTCACCTGCTGCAGTAGTATCCATTGCTGTTTGAGCAGAAGATCCACCTTCACCATGGAAAACTAAAGTTCCAAGAGCGTCAGAGCTGATTGTCACTGAGTGACTATCAAATGGTGTTCCTGTGTTAACTGACTTAGCTGCACCTGCTGCAGTTGAGTCATCATTTTGGTCTAGCACGAAAGATAGTGAAACATTTAATCCATTATCTAATTCTCCAGAACCAGCAAATTCAAGTTGGTTTCCCATTGAGAATGCTTTTCCAGCACTGTTTTTATCAACATGTCTTACTTTCATACTTGCAGAGCCAGTAACTGACATTTCTCCTGCAACTAATGATGTAGCAACAAGTGAACCAGCTAATGCTGTTAAACCTATTTTTTTTAAGTTCATATTTTTCCTTTGTTTGTTGTTATTTATACTTTTGTTTTATTATTAATAATAAACACTAAATGTTTAGCAAACTAAGAACAACTATATGCAAAAACCCTATTTATTATTGAGAATTTTGATAAGTGTTGTATTTTTACATCATTTTAAATAGCTATTTTCTTATATTTTTAGCGTTTTTAAAAATATATTGTATAAAATGAGCTAATTAACAATTAAATTTATTATGATTTCTTCTAAAAACTTAAAAATTATTTGTATTCTATTTATTTCCTCTATTTTTTTAAATTCATGTGGTGGCAAACTTCCTGGAGCTGATGCTAGAAAATATGATCCAGATCCAAAAAAGAGAGTTGCAAAAAATTTAGAAGAAGGTCGAGGGTTCAGACTTTCAGAAACTTTTGGTAGTTCTAAAGGTGGAGTTTTTGAATTTGCAAGCTCTAATGAGTTATGGAGAGCATCACTAGATATTATCGATTTTATGCCTCTAGTTTCTGTAAATTATAGTGGTGGAATTATAATTACAGATTGGTATTCAACAGACCAAACTTCAAATGAAAGCATCAAAATATCAATAAGATTTTTAACAAATGAAATTAGATCTGATGCACTAGATATTAAAGTTTTTAACAAAAAATGTTTACCTCAATTAAATTGTATAATTTCAGAAAAATCGGGGAATCTAAATACTGAATTAAAAGAAAAAATTTTAAGAACGGCAGCACTTTATGAGGTTCAAAACAATAAAAAAAATTCCAAAAAATATAAAGGCAAACAAAAGTATTAAGCTTTAAAACAAAAATTAAATTTTGTGGATAGATATAATTTCAAAACTGTTGAAGAAAAGTGGCAAAAACTTTGGGAAGAAGAAAAAACATTTTCTACCAAAGTCGAAAAAGCTAAAAAAAAATTTTATTGTTTAGAAATGTTTCCTTATCCATCGGGCAAAATTCACATGGGTCATGTAAGAAATTATACGATCGGTGATGTACTGGCACGTTTTAAAACCCTGCAAGGTTACAACGTTCTTCATCCAATGGGGTGGGACTCGTTTGGTATGCCGGCTGAAAATGCTGCAAGACAAAATAATTTAGATCCTAAAACTTGGACAGAATCAAACATTAAAACTATGAGATCTCAACTTAAAAAACTTGGATTATCTATTGATTGGGATAAAGAAATTTCTACCTGTTCGCCTGAATATTACCGACACCAGCAAAAATTTTTTTTAAACCTTTATGATAAAGGTTTGGTTTATAGAAAAGAAAATTATGTTAACTGGGATCCAGTTGATCAAACTGTTCTCGCCAATGAACAAGTAATTGATGGTAAAGGCTGGAGATCAGGGGCTATTGTCGAAAGAAAGAAGTTAAATCAGTGGTTTTTTAACATCTCAAAATTTTCAGAAGAGCTATTACAAGGTTTGGATGCTCTTGATCAATGGCCAAACAAGGTAAAAGTGATGCAAAAAAACTGGATAGGTAAATCATTTGGTTGTGAGGTTGAATTTAAGATAGAAAGTAACAAGCCTGTAAAAAGTATTAAATGCTACACAACAAGACCAGATACGCTATTTGGGTTTTCTTTTCTAGCTCTATCAGTTGATCATCCTATAGCAAAATATTATGAAGAAGATAAAAAATTTCAAAAATTTAAAAAAGAATGTTCTAAAATTGGAACAACGGAAGAGTCTATTGCTTCTGCTGAAAAATTTGGATTTAAAACAGACCTTATTGCAGTAAATCCCCTAGATAAAAATATGAAAGTTTCAGTTTATTTTGCAAACTTTGTTTTAATGGACTATGGACTTGGTGCTGTTTTTGGATGTCCCGCACATGACCAGAGAGATTTAGATTTTGCAAAAAAATATAACTTACAAATTACTCCTGTTGTGAAGCCTGAAAAAGATAAAGATTTTAAAATTGACAACATCGCTTACATAGGTGATGGATATCTTTATAATTCAAAATTCCTAGATGGTCTGAAAGTTCCAACTGAGTCTATTAATAAAACTATTGAATTTCTTGAAAAAAATAATTTAGGTGAAAAAAAAACTAATTATCGATTAAAAGATTGGGGTATATCAAGACAAAGATATTGGGGCTGCCCTATCCCAATTGCTTACGATGAAAACGATTTACCTATTAAAATTCCTGTGGATATGTTGCCTGTAAAGCTACCTGATATTAAACACTTAAGTACTACAGGAAATCCTTTAGACTCAGAAGATGACTGGAAGTATTTCACGCTAGATGGAAAAAAGCTTAGAAGGGAAACTGATACCTTGGACACTTTTGTTGACTCTTCCTGGTATTTTTTAAGATTTTGTTCGCCACATAATATTAATCATGGATTTGATCATGAAGAAGCTAATTATTGGATGCCAGTTGATCAATACATTGGTGGCGTTGAGCATGCTATTTTACACTTGCTATATTCTAGATTTTTTATGCAGGCTGTTGCTTATAAAAATGATAAATTTGATCTAAAAGAACCTTTTAAAGGTCTATTTACTCAAGGAATGGTTTGTCATGAAACTTACAAAGACCAACAGAACAAATGGTTAAGTCCTGAAGAGGTAACCTCAAAAGATGGTAAACAATTTTATAAGAGAGATAATCTTTCCGAAAAAATAATTGTTGGACCTATTGAATCAATGTCAAAATCAAAAAAAAATACTATTGACCCTGAAAGTATAATAAAAAACTATGGAGCGGATTCAGTTCGATTATTCATTCTATCTGACAGTCCCCCAGAAAAAGACGTACAATGGTCAGAACAAGGTATGATGGCTTCATTTAAATTTATTCAAAAACTTTGGACACTAAATACAAGAATTTTAGAGAAAATTAAAAATAATGAACAAAATAATAAAGATGAAAATTTAATTAAATTTACCAATCAATTAATTCATAAAGTAACTCAAAACTTAGAAAAATTTCATTATAATGTGATAGTTGCCAATCTATATGAAATGTACAACTTTTTAATAAAAGAAATTGATAAGCCTATAAAAAAAGAAGTTTTAATTGAAAACTATAAAAAAATTTTGATATTAATGAATCCATTTATACCTCATTTTACAAATGAATGTTTGGTCTCAATTAATCAAATAAAAATAACTTGGCCAATAGTTGCTCAAGAAGATCTAATAGAAGACGAAATAAATTTAATTGTACAGATAAATGGCAAAAAAAGATCTATTTTAAAGGTCAAAAGAGACATGGGTGAAAAAGAAATCTTAAATACAACCAAAGCAAACCACGAGGTAGAAAAGTACCTATCGAAACAAAGTATTAAAAAAATAATTTTTGTGCCAAACAGACTTATAAATATTATAATATAAATAATGCAAAAAAAGATATTTTTACTACTATTTTTTTTATTATTATCTTCTTGTGGTTATGAAGCAATATATTCAAAAAAAAACTCTATTAATTATAATTTTTCTATAAGTAAATTAGAATTTGTTGGTGATAAAGATATTAATTTAAGAATGAGAGAGAAGCTTGTCGGGTATACTCAAAATAAAAAAAATAAAAATTTTAGAATAAAAATTTCTAGCATCTCAACAAAAGCAGTGGCAGCAAATGATACTGCAGGCGATGCCACAAGATTCAAAAATACCGTCACTATAAACGTAGAGATATCAACAAATGATAAGTTAAAAAATAGTTTTGTGATGTCAGAAAATTTTAATTATAATAATAATTCTGATAAATTTAGTTTGAAGAGATATGAAAGAGAAATTAAAAATAACTTAGCAGAAACAATATCTGATAAATTAATTTTTAAACTATCTAATATTCAATGATATTAAAATCATTTGAGCTACGTAAAATTAAACCAAATGATTGTAAGTTTTATCTATTTTATGGTGATAATGAAGGTCTAAAGGAAGAAACTATTAAACATTTATTTGAAAAAGACTATCGAGATAAAATTCACAGATATGAAGAAAAAGAAATACTAGATGATATTAATATTTTTTTTAATAGTGTTCTTACCAAATCTTTTTTTGATAATGAAAAACTCATAATCATTAATAGAACTACAGACAAAATTAAAACAACCATAGAAGACTTAATAAAAAAAAATCCAAAAGATATACAAATAATTTTAAATTCAAAAAATCTTGAAAAAAAATCCAGCTTACGAAAACTCTTTGAAAAAGGAAAATCAATTGTATGTGTCCCGTTTTATGAAGATAACAATCAAACTTTAAATTCCATTATTACTCTTTTTTTTAGAAATAAAAAAATCCCAATATCACAGCAATTAATTAATATTTTAGTAGAAAGAAGTAGGGGTGACAGAAAAAATCTGAGTAATGAACTAAAAAAGATTGAAAGTTTTGCATTAAATAAAAAAAACTTAAATCTTGAAGAAATAATTAAGCTAACTAACCTTGCAGATAACTATAGTGCTTCAGAACTGGCAGACCACTCACTTGCCAAAAACACAAGGAAAACTCTTACTATTTTAAGTGAAAACAACTATTCAGATGAAGATAATATTATAATCATCAGAACATTCTTAACAAAACTCAAAAGATTAGCTAAAATTTATGAATTAGTTGATGAAAAAAATAATATTGAACAGGCAATTTCAGCATGTAAACCACCAATTTTTTGGAAAGATAAACTGCTTGTTACTCAACAAATAAAATCTTGGAAGAAAGATCATTTAAAAAATTTAATTTATAAAACTAGTGAAATTGAACTTTTAATAAAAAAAAACTCTAGTCTAGCAAAAAATATATTATCAGATTTCATAATCGACAATTCAAAAAAAACTAATAATTAGATTTTATTATTTCAATTATTTTATTTAGTTGGTCTAAATCTTTATATTCTAATAATAAAGATCCTGAATTATTTTTTTTATTTTTAATTAAAACATTAAGGCCAATTTTTTCTCTAATTGAAGTCTCTAAAACTTGTAAATTTGCATCTTTGAAAGATTTAAGTGAATTTTTTTTTGTTTTAAAAATTTTAACAAAATTTTCTGATTGTCTAACTGAAAGATTTTTTTCAATTATTTTATTTGCTACAAATTCAGCATTATTCAGACCTATTAAGATTTTTGCATGTCCT
>Ga0307986_10004049_pt1 | contig 10031 bp, 12 predicted proteins | sample EllFjometageno82_FD_203170 | JGI IMG/M metagenome (GOLD analysis project Ga0307986, IMG submission 203170) | Marine microbial communities from Ellis Fjord, Antarctic Ocean - #82 | ecosystem: Environmental > Aquatic > Marine > Unclassified | place: Southern Ocean | collected 2014-10-09
CTTCCTGGATTCCTTCTAGAGTCTTAATTTTACCTATTTTACTAAATATTGTTTGAGCTTCCTCTCTTTTAATATCTGTATATATAGCCATTAATTTAAAAAATTTGGTACTTTGAATTTAACATTTTCAGGTATCTTCTGATCATTTATAGTAATTGTGTAATGCTCTCTCAATTTCATAACAAATTTTTTAATTAGTTCTTCAGGAGCCGAGGCACTTGCAGTTAAACCAATATTTTTAAAATTTTTTAAAGTTGTAAAATCAAAATCATCAATATTTTCGACCAGCTGCGAAATCTTAGACCCAAATAATTTTGCTGTTTCAACTAGCCTTATAGAATTAGAAGAGTTATTAGCACCAATCACATAAAACGAATCTACTTTTTTAGCTAATTCTTGAACGGATAGCTGCCTATTAGATGTAGCATAACATATATCTGATTTTTTAGGTTCAACCACATTTGGAAATTTATTTTTTATTGTTTTAACAATACCTTCAGTATCAAAGACTGATAATGTTGTTTGTGTTACATAAGCAACTTTTTGATTTTTATCAAGTTGTAATTTTTTCACGTCTTCTATGCTTTCAACCAATATTATATTTTCATTGTTATCAGTTTGCCCAATAGTTCCTATTACTTCTGGATGGTTCTTATGTCCAATCATAATAATTTTAAACTCATCTTTTTCTAGTATTTCAACTTCACGATGAATCTTGCTTACTAGTGGACATGTTGCATCTAGGTGAAATAATTTCAAATTTTTTGCAGATAGTAATACCTCTTTACTGACTCCATGAGCTGAAAAAATGACAGGCGCTTTAGTATTTTTAGGGATATCTGCAAGTGACTCAACAAATATAACACCTTTTTTTTTAAGTCCTTCTACTACATATTTATTGTGAACTATTTCGTGTCTTACATAAACTGGAGTTCCATATTTTAATAAACTTTTTTCTACCATTTCAATTGCTCTATCTACTCCAGCGCAAAAGCCTCTGTATTCAGCTACGTGAACATTAATATTGATTGATTTTTCCATTTATTACTTAATAATTACTTTTACCATAATGCACAAAATTATCATTTTAATTATTATAATATCACAATTTATTTTAGGTTGTTCTTTAAAGGAAGATAAGACAGTAATTCAACAATTAGACTGCCCTAAGCATTTTCTTATTTCTGAAGCTAATTCAGTATTATTTGAAAATAATTCCATGATATCTATCTTAAATAACTCAGAATTGAATTGTTATCGTATGTTAGATGACCCAATAAACGCGTATATTGAAATTACCAATAGTTATCAGCTATCTAATGCCCCTGATTATGAGTTATATGAAGGTCAATTCAACGCTTTATTATTTATAACTGATAGGGAAGAGACTTTAAAAATCTATTCTCAATCAACCGAAGTGAGTTTTAATAATGATATTAAATGGAATACTAAGATTAATAGCCCTTACTTGAATAAAGTAGACCTTCAATCTTATACTTCAGTTGTTCTTAAATTTTCTGACTACTCTAATGGATTAAGAATTTTTTCAGCGATAAATTAAAATTACTGAATTTGATGAAGTTCATCTATTCTATTTTTTAAGATGTTTTTTTTTGTTTCATCCGGCATATTTTCAAAATAGCCAATTAACTTCTCATTTAACTTAATAGAAGCCTGGGATTTAATAGTTTGGATAGTAGCTAGTTCAATTTGCTTTATTCTTTCAATGGAATTTTTTTCTTTAGAGGATATAAGATTCTTATTTTTTTCAATTATAGTTTTAGACATTCCTTCAGCTTGTAATTTAGCATTATTGAGCATTTCAGTAATTTTAAATTCTAGATCTTCTGTTGATCTTGTAGCTTCATTCATTTTTTTTTCTGCAATTGTGAAGCTTTCCAAAGATAGATTAATATTTCGCTTTATTTCTTCAATTTTATTATCTAATCCACCAATCATAAATTTTTTGAATGGCTTTATCATTACAATAACAAATATTATAAAACTTATTAAAAGCCAAAATTTAGGATCTTCTAACAAGTGATTTATCATGAAATTTTAATATTTTCTAAGGGTTGATTAGTTATTTTAGAGATAAACAAATTTGCGCTAACACTAATTTCTTTCTCTAGTTCATTAAGCGCATTTTTTTTCTCTTTATTAATTTTTTCTTCAGTTTCTTTAATCTGTTGTTTGATTTTATCTTCAGTTATTTTTAGTAATTTTTCACTTTCTTCTATCGCTTGAGATTTTGCATTATTGATTATTGAATTTGCCTCTTCTTTTGCTTTTATAATCTTCATCTCATATTCTTGAATTAACCCCTCAGCTTTTTTGATAAGCTCGTCTTGCTTGGAAAGATGTTCATTAATAAATACATCCCTCTTGTTCAAAAAAGCTCTTATTTTAGGAAGTGTAAAATAGGTAAGTACTAAAAAAAGTATTACGAATAATACCACCAGCCAAAAAAGCTGAGATAAGAAAAATTCTGTTTGTTCTAGTTGTGGCATTTATTATGCAAATAAAATCACTAAAGCAATAACAAGTGCAAAAAGTGCAATAGCCTCAACTAAAGCAAATCCAAGCATTGTCATAGTGAATACTTCATTTCTAGCAGCTGGATTTCTTCCTACAGCAGTAATAAAAGCTGCAAAAACATTTCCAATTCCTATACCTGCACCGATAACACCGATAACCGCTAGGCCTGCTCCTAAGTATTTAAGTCCTTCTAGTTCCATATTTACCTCCTTAAAGTAAATCTAATGTAAGTGTAACGCATCATTAATATACAAGCATGTTAATATAGCAAAAACATAAGCTTGCAAAAAAGCTATTAATATTTCTAAACCTGTTAAAGCAACAATAAAAACTAGTGGCAATATACCTAAAATCCCTAAAGCGGATACAAAACCAGCAAAAACTTTTAAAAGAGTGTGGCCTGCAAGCATATTTGCAAATAGTCGTACCGATAAACTTATCGGTCTAGAAAGGTATGAAATTATTTCAATAGGTATAAGTAAAGGTAGCATATACCAAGGTAATCCTGGTATTACAAAAAAACCGAAAAATTTTATTCCATGCTTAACAAAGCCTAGAACTGTGACAAATATAAATACACCTAATGCCAGAGCAAAGGTAACTATCACATGGCTTGTAAAAGTGAAGCTGTATGGGATCATGCCTAAAAGATTTCCAAATAAAATAAACATAAAAAGAGAAAAAACTAATGGGAAGAATTTTTTACCTTCTTTTCCAACTGTATCTTGAATTAAGCTAGTAATAAAATTAAATCCTAATTCTGCCGCTACTTGTATTCTAGACGGATAAAGATCCTCAACTGAATTAGTTTTTCTTGATTTTAGAAAAGGAAGTGAAAAAAAACCAAGGATAAGAATAGTTGTGACTGTCATCCATAGTGCTGAATTAGTAAAAGAGACATCGTATCCAAATAATTCTAAGTCGATTATTGGCTTAATTTCAAACTGTTTTAACGGACTATCACCTTTAGACATGCGCTATATAAACAATTTTATTGCTTTTTTTCTATGCGACTTATGAGCCTGTAAATATTTAATAATCCCGCTAAAAAACCCAATATTATCAATACTATTAAGAAAATTGGCTTAGTATCCAAGACTTTATCTAAAAATAAGCCAACAAGAACACCAACAATTACAGCTGCAATTAGTTCACTTGAGATTCTATATGCAAAACTAAGACCTTTTAAGTCTTTTTGATCATTCGGCATATTGTATTGCTTCTTCAAGCTCAACAGATACTAGTTGTGAAACTCCCTGTTCCGGCATGGTGACACCATAGAGTCTATCTACTCTAGACATTGTCATTCTGTTATGAGTTATAATTATAAATTTAGTTTTAACCATCTCGGAAATTTCTTCAACCATACTACAGTATCTATCGACATTATTATCATCTAGAGGAGCATCTACTTCATCTAAAATACAAAAAGGAGAAGGATTGGCGATAAATACAGCAAATAATAATGAAATTGCAGTTAAAGCCTGCTCGCCACCAGAAAGTAAATTAATATTTTGCATTTTTTTACCTGGAGGGCTGGCATAAATTTCTAAACCAGAATTTAAAGGGTCTTCGTCGTTTTGTACTAATTTAAGATAGGCTTTTCCTCCACCAAAAAGTTTTGTAAATAATCTTTCGAAGTTTTCATTTACAATTTTAAAAGCATCTTTTAGACGATCGATACCTTCTTTGTTAATTTTATTAATAGCTGTGTTAATTTTTTCAATTGATTCTTGAATATCATTTTTATCTTTAATGGTTTCATCTACTTTTGTCCGAAGATTAGAATATTCTTCTTCAGCTAATAAATTTACAGCACCAATTCTTTCTCTCTCTGAATAAAGTCTCGATACTCTATTTTCAGCAGTTTCTAAATTGGTGTCTTTTTTAAAGTCAGGTATTTCATTTTCTAAATTTATAAGGTCAATACCAATTTTATCCAGGCAATTAGATGCTAATTGAGCTAAAAGATTTTTTTGATTTTGAATTTCAGATTCTTTTCTAATCATACCTTCTTTGATGATAGAAAAATTTTGCTCAGTATTGCGGAGTTCTTTAGATAAGGATTCAAGTAAAATCTCTTCTTTTTGTAATTCATTATCAAAGGTATTTTTTTCTAATCTAAGTTCCTGTACTTTATTTAAAATAAATTGTCTTTTTTCTTCAATATTTTCAGGACTAGAACCTGAAAGGTCAACTTCCTGTTGAGTAGTGCTAATTCTTTCATTTAAGTTCTTAATTTTCTGACTGGTTAAATCTAAGATTCCTTTCCACTCATTCATTTGTTTTTTTAAATCATTAAGTCTTTTTTCTTTTAGCTCAGTTATAATGGAAGATATATTTTGCTCGTAATCGTTTGATATAAATAAACCATCCCATCTCCAAAAATTTCCTGAAAAATCTACAATAGCCTGGCCGGGTAATAGTTCTTTTGAAAACTCCTCACCTTTATCTTGATGATCTACAATAGCTATATAACTAAGTTTATTTAGAATTTGATTAGGTCCTTTAATTACTTCGCTTGCAATCGTGCAAGGAAAATTAAATTTAGTTGATGGAATTAAGTCATTTTTTACTGACCAATAAAAGACACCATCATTTTCTAGAGCTGCAAGTAGCTCTTTTCCAAAGATGGCCGCAACAACTTTTTCATAATCTTTTTTAAAACCAATCTGATTTAAAAGACTCTTGTCGGATCGATCTTTTGAATCGTCGCTAACGCCTTCTTTAAATTCCTTACTACTCAGTTCTTCATATTCTTTATTAATCTGTTCTATCTTGAATTGAGTATCATTCTTTTGAGAAATTTCACCATTTAGATCTTTTTGTAACTGACTTAGACGATACTCTAAATTACTTTTATGCTCTTCAAATCTTAATTCTTCTTGTTTTAAATTTTCAATCGACATATCGAGTCTTTCTAATTCAGAATTAAGTGAGTATGATTTTTCCCTCATGGGTGGTATCTTTATTTTTAGTTCTTCATACAAAGTGTTATTTCTTAATACTTCATTTTTTTGATCGTTAACTCTAAATTCTATTTCTTTTTTCTCAGCCTCTAATTCTTCAATGAGTTTATTGACCGTTTCTCTTTTTACATAAAAAACAGATGCCTCTGCATTTTTAATAAGTGTTGATATGCTTCTAAATCTTTCGGCTTCTTTGGATTGTTTCTTTAGGATAGTTAATTGTTCCTCGTAAGTTTTAATAACATCCTCAACTCTTAAGAGATTACTTTCTGCGCTTTTGATTTTGAGTTCAGCTTCATGTCTTCTTGCCTGTAGACCTAAAATACCTGCAGCTTCCTCTAAAACCATCCTTCTATCCTCAGGTTTTGCTTGAGTGATTGCCCCAATTCTACCTTGGCTAACTATAGAAGTAGATCTAGCTGAAGTAGATGCATCCGCAAACAATAATTGAACATCCTTTAATCTTACCTCTTTACCATTAATAAAAGAGCTTGACCCTTCACCTCTATAAATTTTTCTATTGATTTCAATTTCTTTAGCTTCATATTTTTTTTCTGAAGTTGTCCCCTCAATATTTAAATGAAGACTTACTTCTGCAAGATTCCACGAAGGCCTATTATCGGTTCCGGCAAAGATTAAATCATCAATTTCTTTACCTCTCAATTGTTTAGCCGAAACTTCACCTAACCCAAATCTAATTGCTTCGACAATATTAGATTTTCCGCATCCATTAGGACCAACTATTCCAGTTAATCCAGGTTTAATTTCAATTTCAGTTGGCTCTACGAAAGATTTAAACCCTTTAATTGATAATTTTTCTAAGTTTAACAATTTATTTTTTTAATTTTTTATTTATTATTTCTATAAACTCTGATGAAGGTCTATTTCCGGTAAATATATCACCATCGATAATAAATGTTGGAGTAGATTCAACTTTAAATAATTTTTGCGCTTTTAACTGTTTGTTTAAGATTTTGTCTTTTAATTTTTCATTTGAGAGACACTCTTGGATTACTTCTTCAGAATTTCCAAGTTGCATAGCATAGCCAATTAATATCTTTTCAATCTCATACTTACTATCTGGATTTTCTTGATTATATAAGCTTTTCCAATATTTTTGCTGATCATAAACAATATTGGTAAACTGAAGTCTTGATGGAATTATACAATTACCAATTTGAGATGCGAATAAAGCAAAATAATCCAGAGGAAAATCAATTATATAATAATTTATCTTACCTCCAACTTCAGAGCTTAAAATCTCCTTTAGCGTACTGTTATGAAAATCAGCACAATGAGAACAAGTGAATGATGAAAATTCAATTATATCAATAGATTTATTGCTATCTGATTTGATTAATGCGATTTCATTCTTAAACGCTTTATCAATAACACTTAATTCATTTTTTTCTAAAATGCCCAATTCATCTTCAGGTAGTGTTTTTTCATTTTCATTTTGAGAGTTGTCGCAAGATATAATGAATAGTGAGATGAATATAAGGGTTATAAATTTAATTTTTATCATTTTCAATTAACGAGTTGATTCTTTTAAAGATTGAACTTACCTCGTCGTCTTTTATACCATTTAATTCTGTTTTATTAACATTTTTTGATGTATCAAGCTTATTTTGATTTTTTGAATAATTTTTTTTTAATTGATTTTCAAAAATATCCTGAAAATAATTGAGTTTTTTCACTTTTACACCTACAATTTGTTCTATTCTTAAAGTCATTTCAGGAAGTCGTGATCTTAACTCCAAGACAATGGAAGGGTCGCAGATTATCTCGATTGAGCAAGAATCAGATTTTTGATCATAGGTAATAGTTTTTAAATTAGATTTATTCAAAAATTCACTTCCTACTACTTTTTCCCAATTTTTAATTAGAAGTAGGTTTAATTTTAATTTTTTCTTATTAAGGTGATTGACTAAATGAAAAGCGACATCATCCAATTTGCTGAATTTCTTAAAAAAAGACATTTTACTAAAGAGATATTACTATGGTTTAAAAAAAATAATAGAAAGTTAATTTGGAGGAAAAAAAGATCACCTTACACTACTTATATTTCTGAAATTATGCTTCAACAAACCACTGTTGGCACTGTTGAAAAAAAATTCCCATTATTCATTAAAAAATATCCTGACTTTAAGTCATTTGCAAAATCTTCTGAAAAAGAATTATTAGTTTATTGGTCTGGACTTGGTTATTATCGAAGAGCAAGAAATTTATGGAATACTGTTAATATCATAAATACAGCTTATCAATTTAAAATTCCAAGCAAAAAAAACCTTTTGATGAATTTACCGGGAGTGGGAAGTTACACATCTTCAGCTATTAGAACTATAGGTTACAATATACCGGATACACCTGTTGATATTAACATTCAAAGACTTTTTTCAGGCTTATATGGTACTGATCTTAATCATAAACAAATAGAGGAAATACTTGAATTTATCTGGCCTAAAAATCATAGCAGAGACTTTACGGAATCCTTAATGGATCTGGCTTCAGCTATCAAAAAAAACAATAACCTTAAAGTTAACAATTTAGATTTATTTGCTAAAAATCAAAATAAAATTCATTTAATGAAAACAAAAAAAAAATTAATGAAAAACCTAAAGGTAGATTTTCTTATTATGAAATATAAAAAGCAAATAGCATTTTTAAAAAAACCCAATCTAAGTTTTTTTAACGGTTTTGAGCATCTGCCAAATAGTAAAGATTTAATAGTAAAGGAAATAATTAAGACAAATAAATTAAAAAAGACCCAAGTATTAAAATATATAATTACAAATCATAATTTACAAATTAGTATTTTTGAAATTTTATTAAATTTTAAAAATACTAATTTTAAATGGTATGATTCCAAAGAGCTTAAGAATCTACCTCTTCCTACTTTATATAAAAAAATTTTAAAATTAGTCTCTTAATTTGTTTCTTAGAACGTCAATCGATTCAAGTTTCTTATCTTTATTTTTGTAATGCCAATAATCCCATCCGTTAAAAGAACTAGTTTTGTTAACTAAAGCTGCGATTTGATGAATTGATCCTCTTTTATCATCAATTCTAATTGATCCATCTGATTGTATAGTAGCTCTATGAGTGTCTTTAATATTATAAAGAATTTCGCCAGGCTCCAGGTATCCTTCATGAACTAAGTTGCCAAAAGGTATTTTCTTTTTTGGGGTATCTTTTTCTAGTGGCTCTAAAACATTTGCATCAATTTGCTTTATTTCTTTAATTCTTTTTGTAGCTAATTCTACATATTCTTTATTTTGATCAAAACCTATAAAATTTCTTCCAAGATATTTGGCTGCAGCACAGAAACTTCCTGTTCCAGCAAATGGTTCTAGTAAGACATCCGATTCCGAAGAACACTGTGTGATAATCTTCTTCATTAAAGATAATGGTTTTTGAGTAGGGTGAGCTGTTTTATTTTCTTTATTTTTTAATCTTTCTTTTCCTGAGCAAATAGGGAACTCCCATATACTTCTTTCTTGTTTATCTTCATTTGCAGTTTTAAGAGCATGATAATTAAATTTATATTTTGATTCTTTTGATTTAGAGCACCAAAGTAATGTTTCATGAGCGTTAGTTAGTCTCGTTCCTCTAAAGTTAGGGAGAGGGTTTTTTTTAGACCAAATTACATCATTTAATATCCAATAATCTAAATTTTGAAGAATAGAACCAATTCTATATATATTATGGTAAGAGCCTACCACCCATAAAGTACCGTCATCCTTTAAAACCCTTTTACATTCTTTTAAATAGTTGTAAGTGAAAAGATCATATTCCTTATAGTCATTAAATTTATCCCATTCCTCTTCAACACCCTTAACGACTGAGTGATTAGGTCTAGTTAATTGCTTATTTAATTGGAGAAAATAAGGGGGATCAAGAAATATTAAATCCACAGACTTATCTTTAACTTTTTTAAATAAATCCTCACAGTTTCCTTGATATATTGTATTTAGTTTCATGAAATTGGAATCTTACATACTTATTGAATCAAAAATTAATATATTGAAAATACCTGTTGATATCTTTGGTTATAACTTATTAATAAACTGAGAAATAGGTTGATAAGTTTCTCGATGAAACTTACTGATGCCAAAATTTTTGATACTTTCAATGTGATTTTTAGTTGGGTAACCAGCATTTTTATGCCAAAAAAATCGATTATCATACGTATGCAATTTGTTCATTAAGTTATCCCTAAAGCACTTTGCTATTATTGAGGCTGCAGAAACTTGTGCAAATTTATCATCAGCTTTAATGACAGCTTTTATATTAAGATTTTTTAAATCATCGGGAATAAAGATACCATCTATTATAATTTTGTCAGAATTTTGATAAATTTTCTTCACTGAAGAGCTCATGCACCAAAGAACTGTTTTATGAATATTATATTTTTCTATAATTTTTTTTTTCCCAAATGTAATAGAATAATTCGCATCACCTTGGAGTTTTAATTTTTTTAATTCTTCATAAATTAACTCTCTCTTTTTTTTTGATAATTTTTTA
>Ga0307986_10004051_pt1 | contig 10026 bp, 8 predicted proteins | sample EllFjometageno82_FD_203170 | JGI IMG/M metagenome (GOLD analysis project Ga0307986, IMG submission 203170) | Marine microbial communities from Ellis Fjord, Antarctic Ocean - #82 | ecosystem: Environmental > Aquatic > Marine > Unclassified | place: Southern Ocean | collected 2014-10-09
AATTAAAAAAAATGAATATAAAATTAATGAGAATCTTTATCCACCAAAAATACAGTGTCCACCTAATTTTAAAAAATGTCCCTGTTTAAATTATGAATAGTTATTTATTATTTAAGAGTCTACACTTAATAGCAGTAATTTCTTGGATGGCAGGACTTTTATATTTACCCAGAATTTTCGTTTATCATGTCGAAAATTTAAAAGATAAAAACACTTCTTCAATATTTAAAACAATGGAAAGAAAATTATATTTTTACATTATGACACCAGCAATGATTTTAACTTGGGTATTCGGATTAATTTTAATTTCTTCTTTAGGTTTTGAAGTTCTTTCTACAACCTGGATCAAACTCAAACTGTTGTTAGTAATATTGTTAACCTTATATCATTTATATTTATCCAAACTTCTTAGTGATTTTAATTTGGATCAAAATACTAAATCTTCTAAATTTTTTAGAATAATTAACGAAGCACCAACAATATTGCTTATTTTGATTGTTTTTATTGTTGTTTTTAAGCCCATCTAAGCTTGTAATAGTTTAAAGAGTATATATATCTATCTTATCTAACAAAATTTTAACAACCCCCCCTATTCATGAATATACAAGAACTTAAATTAAAATCGTCTGAACAATTAATCACACAAGCAGAAGAGCTTGGTATTGAAAATGCTAGCACATTAAGAAAGCAAGAAATTTTATTTGCTATATTAAAGAAAGTTGCAGAAAAAGAAGAAATTACGGGTGCAGGAGTTTTGCAATTATTACAGGATGGATTTGGTTTTTTAAGAGCAATGGAATCAAACTATTTACCCGGTCCTGATGATATTTATGTTAGCCCAAGTCAAATAAGAAAATTTGGTTTAAGAACAGGCGATACTGTAGAGGGACCCGTTAGAGCACCGAAGGAAGGTGAGAGATATTTTGCTTTATTACAAGTAATGAAAATAAACTTTGAAGAACCTGAAAAAGCCCGTCACAAAATCGCTTTTGATAATTTAACTCCGCTCTATCCAGATAAACAAATGGTGATGGAAGTTGAAACAACAAAGATTGAAAAAAAACCAGATTTAACTCCAAGGCTAATAGATCTTGTTAGTCCTATCGGAAAAGGTCAAAGATCTATAATTATTTCACCTCCTAAAGCTGGTAAGACGATGATTTTACAAAGCATAGCAAATTCAATCGCCAAAAATTATCCAGAAAGTTATTTGATGGTTCTGTTGATTGATGAGAGACCAGAAGAGGTTACGGACATGAAAAGAACAGTTAAAGGCGAAGTTATTAGTTCTACATTTGATGAACCAGCTTCTCGACACGTGGCTGTTGCTGAAATGGTAATTGAAAAAGCAAAAAGATTAACAGAGCATAAAAAAGATGTAGTAATCTTGTTAGACTCAATAACAAGACTAGGAAGAGCCTACAATGCCGTGATACCCAGTTCTGGAAAAGTCTTAACAGGAGGTGTTGATGCAAACGCCCTGCAAAGACCAAAGAGATTTTTTGGAGCCGCAAGAAATATTGAGGAAGGTGGATCTTTAACAATCATTTCTACTGCACTAATTGATACTGGAAGCAGAATGGATGAGGTTATCTTTGAAGAATTCAAGGGAACTGGAAATAGTGAAACGGTTCTTGATAGAAAAATTGCAGAAAAAAGAATTTATCCAGCAATTGATATAACAAAATCTGGCACAAGAAGAGAAGAGCTTCTGTTTGATAAAGACGATCTTCAAAAAATGAATGTGCTTAGAAGAATTATTGCTCCAATGGGTACTATGGATGCAATCGAGTTCATTAACTCAAAACTAAAAGATACAAAAAACAATGCTGAGTTTTTTAACTCAATGAACAAACCAGCTTAATAATTTTTTTAATGACTATGTTGAGTCAGGAGCAAAAAAATAAACTAATAAAACTTTTTGAAGAAAAAAAATTTTTTGATTTAGAATTTGAGATTGAGAGCATTTCGAATTTTAAGGATAGATCAGCATTTCTTGCAAATATGCTGGGTGTGGTAAAATTGCGAAACCCAGCTGTTACAGAAAATGATTTTAAGGAAGCTAGAAAGCTTTTTAAAGACTCTTACGAAAAAGATCCCAACTATATTGATGCGTTGTGTAATTTGGGACACGTAAGTTTAAAATTAAGAAACTACGAATATATTTTCAAAGAGTTAAAGAAATTTAAAAAAAAGAAAGGATATAACGCAAAAGTATATGAAACACTTGCAAGAATACTTTTTTTTGTTGGTCAAATTGATGAAGCCCTAATTCTATATAAGGACATGGTAAATAAGGGCGACTTATCGCAAGATGCTTCTGCCAATTTTTTATGTTCATCAAACTACTCATCTAATTTTTCACAACTGGAATACCTAGGTTATTGTAAAAAAATTAATGAAAGATTTAAACCAAAAAACCTTCAAGATTTAATAGAATATAAATTTGAAAAGAATCCAGAAAATTTAAACATAGGATTTATTTCACCAGACTTTATCGAACACTCGGTTGCAGAATTTTTATCTGGTACTCTTAAAGAACTAAAGAAAAAAAACTTTAACGTTCACGCTTTTAACTTAAGAAATGAGAATAAACTAGATTCTGTTTCAAATTCTTTGATGGAGACATTTGATAGTTGGCATAACTTGGCAAATTTAAGTGATTTAGATTCAGCAAACTTAATTCGTGAGAATAAGATTAATATTTTAATAAATCTTGTTGGATATTTTGCAAGAAATAGATTTACAATAATGAAGTATAAAGCAGCACCAGTACAAATGCTTTGGATGGGATATGTTAACACAACTGGAATAAACGAAATAGACTATATTGTTGCTGATGCTAATTTAATTAAAGAGAATGAGGAGGATTTATATTCAGAACAAGTTGTACGATTACCAAAAATATGGAATTGTCATTCTGGAATTAAATTAGATGTAGAAGTTCAGAATTTACCGGCTTTAGAAAATGAATATATCACATTTGGTTGTTTTAATAATTCTTCCAAAATATCAGATAGCGTTATTGAAACCTGGAGTCAGATACTTTTAAAAAAAGATAAGTCTAAATTAATAATAAAAGCGCCAAATGATGATGCTCAAATTGCACAAGAAAATATTTTAAAAAAATTTAAGAGTTTTAATGTAGACGGCTCAAAAATATTATTTTCTCCCATGGAAAAAGATAAAAAAAATCACTATAAAATGTATAATAAAGTAGATATATCACTAGACACATTCCCCTACCCCGGCGTTACTACATCAATCGAATCAATTTGGATGGGTGTTCCAGTTTTAACATTGAAGGGAAATAATTTTACCTCTAGGTGTGGAGAAAGTATTAACTTAAATTTGGAAATGCCAGAGTTTATAGCCGATAATAAAATTGACTATATAAACAAGGCTATAAAAATTTGTGAAGATAAAGAAAAACTAGCTTTAATAAGAAAATCTTTGAGAGAAAGGGCATTAAAGTCCCCACTATTTGATACTGTGAGTTTTGGAAAAAATTTTTGTGATTTACTAAACAAGGTCTGGAAAAAATATTCTCAAAAATAAAAGTTTATTTAGATAATTTAATTATTCGTAATTTAGGGATATAGTCTACGTATGACTATATTTGCATTATCTACTGGTCCAGGTATCTCGGGAATTGCAGTAGTAAGGGTATCGGGAAAAGAAACCTCGAAAGTAATTAACTTACTCACAAACAATAAATTACCAGTTCCAAGAGTAGCAACATTAAGAAAAATCAATAAAATCAACACTTCTGAGCTTATAGATGAGGGTATAATCTTGTGGTTTCCTGGGCCTGAGAGCTACACTGGTGAGGATATGGCAGAATTCCACATACACGGAAGCAAAGCTGTAATTGAAGCCTTACATGCATCTATGTCAGAAATTGAAAATTGCCGGCTTGCTGAACCAGGAGAGTTTACAAAGTTAGCATTTCATAATGGAAAAATAAATTTACTTAAAGCTGAAAGTATCGCAGATTTAATTTCATCTGAAACTGAAATCCAAAGACAACAAGCGATAAAGATTATGAATGGAAAATCCTCAGATAGATTTAATGCACTTAGAGAAAAACTTTTAAAAATCTTAGCACATGTTGAGGCGAAAATAGATTTTCCTGACGAAGACTTGCCTACTGAAATTTTAAACAATATAAAAACTATTTCGAACGAAGTTTTATTGGACATTAAAAAAATTTTAGAAGATCAAGGAGTGGGTGAAAGAATTAGAGAAGGCTTTAAAATCGCAATCGTGGGACCTGCTAATGCTGGTAAATCAAGTTTATTAAATCATCTTTCAAATCGAGATGTTGCAATAGTTTCAGAAATGGCTGGTACGACAAGAGACGTAATTGAAACACACCTTAATATCGACGGTTACCCAGTAGTAGTTTCCGATACAGCTGGAATTAGAGAGTCCAAAAACGAAATAGAAAAAAAGGGAATAAAATTAGCACTTGATAAGGCAGAAAATGCTGATTTAAAACTTATTGTTGTTGAGGCTAATAACCTTGATTTTAAAGGAGTTTTGAGGGATTTAATCGATAAAAACGCAATTTTAGTAATTAATAAATCTGATCTTTTAAAAAAAGATTTAGGTTTAGATATTAAAAAATTTGAACATGTTTTAATTTCAGTAAAAAATAATCACAATCTTAGTAACTTAATTCTAAAAATTAAAAACAAATTAAAAAATAAATTCATCACAAACGGTGATATTTTAATTACGCGTGAAAGGCACAGACAGCATCTCCAGCAATGTTTAAATTATTTAAAAGCTTTTGGTGAAAAAAATCAAGCTGATGATTTTGATAAAGCAGCCGAAGATCTTCGTCTAGCCACTAGACATCTTGGCATGATTGTTGGCAAAGTTGACGTAGAGGAGATATTAGGCAGTATTTTCAATGATTTTTGTATCGGCAAATAGATTCAATTTATAAGGGTTTTTTACACTATTTTACCAATTATCGTTGATGAATATGGGTTATTTGGCCTCTTAATAAAATAATTTCATCAATTCTCCTTAAAAATAATAAACAAAAAATAATTCTGTCTTCTTGTAAATATTTATATCAGTTATAAATTTAGAATATGAAAAGTGAATTATCTTTTGACGTAGTTGTTATTGGAGGAGGACACGCGGGATGTGAGGCTGCGACTGCTTCTGCGCGCCTTGGAGTTAGCACTGCTTTATTCACTCACAAGATTGAAACTATTGGAGAGATGTCTTGTAACCCGGCTATAGGAGGTCTCGGGAAAGGTCACCTAGTTCGCGAAATTGATGCTCTAGATGGAGTGATGGGAGATGTAGCTGATAAATCTGGGATACAATTTAGACTATTAAATAGAAGTAGAGGACCAGCCGTTCAAGGACCCCGAACACAATCCGATCGATTTCTATATCGTAAATTTATGCAAGAAAAACTGTTAAACTACTGTAATTTAAACATTTTTTCAGACACCGTTACTAAGTTTATTTTTAAAAATAATACAATAAGTGGCTTTGAAACAAAGTTAGGAAAAAATATCACATGTAGTAAGCTGATATTAACAACTGGCACTTTTTTAAATGGCCTTATACATATTGGTGATGTAAGAACTCCAGCTGGCAGGTTTGAAGAGAAACCCACCACAGGCCTTAGCGAACAACTTGAAAAATATGACTTCAAACTGGGTAGACTCAAGACTGGAACACCACCAAGACTTGATGCAAGATCGATTAATTATAAAAATCTAGAAGAGCAATTTGCAGACCAAGATCCTTATTTTTTTTCTTTCTTAACGAAAGAAAATTTAAACAAACAAATTTCATGCAGGATGACTTATACAAATGAAAAAGTGCATCAAATAATTAAAAAAAATCTTAAGAGAAGTGCCATGTACTCGGGCAATATAAAAGGTGTTGGACCACGATACTGCCCTTCGATTGAAGATAAAATAGTGAAGTTTGCAGATAAGGGTCGACACCAGATATTTTTGGAGCCAGAGGGCTTAAATGATCACACTATATACCCAAATGGCATATCAACCTCATTGCCAATGGAAGTACAGCAAGAAATATGTAACAATATCAATGGCTTAGAAAATGTTAAAATAATTAGACCCGGATATGCTATAGAATATGACTATATAGATCCTAGAGAACTGTTTTTGACCCTTGAAACTAAAAAAATACAAAATCTTTATCTAGCTGGTCAAATAAATGGTACCACTGGATACGAAGAAGCTGCTGCCCAAGGTTTAATAGCTGGAATCAATGCAGCACTATCCTTTAAGAATCAGGAACCCTTTATTTTAGACAGATCAGATGCTTACATCGGAGTTATGATAGACGACCTCGTAACTAAAGGAGTTGTTGAACCATATCGAATGTTTACCTCACGTGCTGAGTATAGATTAAGTTTGAGAGCTGATAATGCCGATCAAAGACTTACTTATAAAGGTATTCATATTGGTCTTATCACAAAAATAAGAAAAGATGCCTTTATAGATAAAAAATTAAAACTAGATACAATATCAAAAATAATGTCTGAATCCTCTATTTCCCCTACTAAGGTTAATAATCATGGTATTAAAATATCAAAAGATGGAGTTTTACGTAATGCTAATGAAATATTAACTCAAAAAGGGGTAGATATGAAAAAAATTAGGAAAATTTGGCCTGATATACCTGTTTTTGATAAAAAAATAGATGAACAAATAGAAATTAATGCTCACTATAGAGGATACTTAAAAAAACAAAAAGCTGATATTTTAGCTTTTAAAAGAGATGAAAGTTTACTTATTCCAGTTGGCATCAATTATGACGATTTTTCTGGACTTTCAAACGAAGTAAAAGCAAAATTCAAACAAATAAAACCTAAAACAATGGGGCAAGCCCTTAGGATTGATGGAATTACTCCAGCTGCAGTATATATTTTGTTGTCACACGTTAAAAGAAGGTCTATTAAGCTAACAGCTTAATGGATGATATTTTTAAAAAATATTCACTAATACAGTACCAAAATGTTCCACGTGAAACATTAATAGAGTTTGACAGTTTTATTTCAATGTTAACCAAAAGAAACGAAGAAATTAACTTAATAAGCAAGGAAACTGCGAAAATTGAGGTAATTAGGGAGCGTCATATAATGGATTCAGCCCAAATACTTGATTTTATTGATTTAAATGAAAATGTTATAACAGATATTGGTTCAGGCGGAGGTATGCCAGGTATTATTATATCAATAATGTTAAAAAACATGAAAAAGATAACTAAAGTTAACCTATATGAAAAAAGCCACCATAAGAGCTCCTTTTTGAGAAAAGTATCTCGAGATCTAAAATTAAATACAGAAGTAATACAAAAAAATATTTTTGAAGAACAAAATTTAGAGTCTGGTACAATAATGGTCAGAGCTTTTAAGCCATTGCCGATAGTTGTAGAATTAGTTTATAAAAATTTTAAAAGTTATAAAAATTTAATTTTATTTATGGGCAAGAATGGAGAAGAGATTTTAAAGGAAACATTAAACCATTGGGATTTTGATTATGAGAAAAAAACTAGTATTACAAGCAAGGATTCATTTTTATTGAATATAAAAAACATTAAAAAAATAAATAAAAACTAGTATGCAAATTATTTCAATAATAAACCAAAAGGGTGGGGTTGGAAAAACAACCACAGTAATAAATCTTGCGGCAGGATTGGCACAACAGGGAAAAAAGATTTTAGTAATTGATATTGATCCTCAAGGTAATGCCACAACAGGACTTGGCCTCTCTAACTTAGAAAGCTCTAGTGACACAATATATGGCGTGTTGAACGGTACAAAGACAATTGCAGATGTAATTAAAAAAACTGAATTTAAAAATTTAGACATAGTAACCTCAAATGTTGATTTATCAGGGCTAGAGGTCGAAACAGCGTCTGATAGCAAAAGAGCCTTCATTCTGAAAAGCGAATTAACCGCATTCTTAAATGATTCTAGAGCACAATACGATTATATCCTTATAGATTGTCCACCATCATTGAGTCTGCTTACAGTCATGGCTTTAGTATCATCACACTCACTTGTGGTGCCATTGCAAACGGAATTTTTTGCACTTGAGGGGTTAACTCAGCTAATGAAAACAATCGAAAGAATAAAAGTAAGTTTAAACCCCGAACTAAAAATAAGAGGAATCCTTTTAACAATGTATGACAAGAGAAATAAACTTTCATCACAAGTAGAAAAGGAAGCAAGAGATTATTTTAATGAAAAAGTTTATGTAACAGTTATACCCAGGAATGTAAGACTGTCGGAGGCCCCATCTCACGGAATGCCCGTATTGATTTATGATAAAGCATGCCCTGGTAGTAAATCATATTTTAGTTTTACTGACGAATTTATTAATCAGGAAGAAAAAATAGGAAGCGCAGCCTAGTGGATACTAATAAAATAAAAAAAGGTCTGGGTAGAGGCTTGTCCTCATTGATAGGAGAAACAAAAATACAGACAAGTAATAATAAATTATCAATAAGCGATTTAATTAGTAATAAATTTCAACCAAGAAAAAATTTTGATAAAGAAAATTTACAAGATCTAATAAATTCAATTCAAGAACGTGGCATAATCCAACCAATTATCGTTAGAAAGTCCAACATCGACAAATCTAAGTATGAAATAATAGCTGGAGAGAGAAGGTGGCTAGCAGCCCAAAAAGCAGGTTTACATGAGGTACCAGTTGTTATTACCGAAGCGGACGATCTAAAATCTTTAGAAGTTGCCATAGTTGAAAATGTTCAAAGGCATGATCTAAGTGCCATTGAAGAAGCAAAAGGCTATCAACGTTTAATTGACGAATTTTCGTATGATCAGGAAAAAGTAGCAAAATTTATAGGTAAAAGTAGAAGTCACATAACGAATTGTTTAAGGATATTAACACTACCAATCGAAGTTTTGAATTTGATTGAAAATCAAAAACTAACAGCGGGTCATGCTAAAATTTTAGTTGGTCTTGAGAACTCAATTTTTGTTGCAAATAAAGTGGTTGAAAAAAAACTATCTGTTAGGCAAACAGAAAATTTCGTTAAAATTTTTAAGGCAAGTAAACAATCACCTAATAGAACGAAAGATACAAATACTCAAGCTCTCGAAAACTCAATAGCAGAAAAAATTGGATTAAATGTTTCAATTAAGAATAAAAAAAATAACACTGGCAAGATAATATTTGAATATAAGGATGTTGATCAATTAAATAAAATAATCGATATTATTAAATCTAATTATTAGTTATTGTTGATTGCTCGATAATAAAATCTGACAAAATATTAATTGAGTTATGTGAATTTTTTTTTATCAATAACTCAGTTTCATTTATTTTAAATATCAGGTCTCCTATATTACCGTTAGACCAGCTTTTAATTTGTTGTTTTACAATTTCTTTGTCTTTCCAAAAAATTGGTGGTTTAAATGAAGAAACAACTTCATCAATATTGTTTTGATTGTTTATATTTTCACTTAATTTTAATAATCTTTTTGATTTTATTAAAAATGTTCTAATTATTAAAATACAGTCATCTAAAGAATAGTTATTTTCATTTAAAATATTAATAGTTTTTTTTTTATTTTTTGCCAAACAACTATCAATTAATTCTGAAACAGAAAAGTTTTCAGCCAAATTTGTGAGTTTTAGCAAATCCTCAATTTCAATTTTACCTTTATTTTTTGTAAAACTTTTTATTTTGTCTAATTCATTTTGTAAATTTAGTCGATCTCCTCTGCACCTTTGAACAATTAAATTTATTGTTTGTTGTGATACTGGAATACTATTATTTCTAAAGAAACTACTTATTATCGATGATAAAGTTTGATTGTTATCCTCATAAAAAGGCACACATATAGTCTCTTTTCCCTTTTCAAATAAAGATCTTATTTTAGATTTTTTTTCAAGCATACCGGAATTTAAAACTAAAATTAAATCAATAATTTTTTTTTCTAGCACTTCTTCTATAAGGTCTTTGATTTTATCAGTTGCTCTATTAATTATA
>Ga0307986_10004052_pt1 | contig 10024 bp, 9 predicted proteins | sample EllFjometageno82_FD_203170 | JGI IMG/M metagenome (GOLD analysis project Ga0307986, IMG submission 203170) | Marine microbial communities from Ellis Fjord, Antarctic Ocean - #82 | ecosystem: Environmental > Aquatic > Marine > Unclassified | place: Southern Ocean | collected 2014-10-09
AGGTGTAATGTTATTTTCTATATTTGTAGGTTTTCCAATATCATTTACCTTAATATTTCTAGGTTTTTTCTTTGGGTATCTTGGGTTTGGTAAGCTGGTATTTTATTTAATGACTTTACAGTTTTCAATGGTCATGACTGAACAAACCCTTGCTGCTGTCCCTCTTTTTGTCTTTATGGGAATAATGATGGAGCAAGCTGGTTTAATGGAAAGATTATTTTCTGCTTTTCAACTAATGTTAGCTAAAGTAAGGGGCTCTTTATATTACGCAGTACTATTTGTTTCAGTTATTTTTGCAGCCGCAACAGGTATTGTTGGGGCGTCAGTAACAATTTTAGGAATTATGGCCGCAAAATCTATGAATAAATCTGGTTACAATGTTCGATTAGCAGCAGGAACAATTACAGCGGGAGGAACCTTAGGTATTTTAATTCCACCAAGTATTATGCTTGTTGTTATGGGGCCAATAATGGAAATCCCAGTAACAGATTTATTTGCTGCTGCAATTATTCCAGGAATATTGCTAGCAACACTTTATGCTGCTTACACAACTATTAGATGTTGGATTGATCCAAGTTTAGGACCTGTTTTACCAGTTGAGTTAAGAGCAACTAGCATGACGGCAGTTTGGAAAGAGTTTTTTATTGGATTAGTTCCCCCTGCAGCGTTAGTATTTGCTTCACTTGGAAGTATTTTATTTGGCTTTGCTACACCAACAGAAGCAGCAGGCTGTGGTGCTATGGGTTCTTTACTACTAGCACTTGCTTACAGAAAATTAACATTTAGGCGATTACAAGAAGCCTTAGTAAAAACTTTAGAAATTTCAGCATTAATAATGGTTTTAGTTGCTGCATCAAACTTCTTTGGTGCTGTATTCTCAAGACTAGGAACACCGATGCTCCTAACTGACTTTTTGTTAGGTTTGGAAATGAATAGATATTTAATTCTTGCAATGATTATGGCTATGATTTTTCTTTTAGGTTGGCCTCTTGAATGGGTTCCTATCGTCATGATTATAGTTCCAATTATATTACCTTTAGTTGAAGCTTTAGGGTTTAACCTTACGTGGTTTGCAATACTTGTTGCAGTTAATCTCCAGACTGCCTGGCTCTCACCACCAGTTGCGTTGTCAGCATATTTTTTAAAAGGTGTGGTACCAGAGTGGGATCTTAAAGATATTTATCATGGAATGATGCAATTCATGGTTATTCAAGTGATTGGTTTAATCTTAATCATTGTATTTCCTCAGATTGCTCTATGGCTTCCTGCCTATCTATATGGACAGTAGAATTTATTAGTTTATTATCTGACGTGTGAATAAAGATAAATCAAAAAATAGTCTTTTAAATTGGGAAATTGTTTCAGTAAACCCTAAAGATAAAAATTGGGATTGGAAAAATCTCTTTTGTTTTTGGGGAATAAACATTCAAAGTATAATTGCCTTTTCTCTAATAGCATCACTTTATTTAGTTTATAATTTGAATATTTTTGTGGTTTTTTTAGGAACTTTAATTGCATCTTTATTAATTTATTTTTTAGCAAATTTAATAGGTAAGCCTTCACAAAAACATGGAATTCCATTTCCCGTTTTATTAAGAACATCACTAGGGTTTAAAGGTGCAAAATACTTTGCATTATTAAGAGGTTTTGTTGGTATTTTTATGTTCGGCATTCAAACATATTTTTTATCAAAAGCCTTTGGTTATTTAATTCGAATAGCTATTTTTTCAATAGATAAGTCCATTCTTGATATGGATATTTTTTTAATTTTTCTATTAAGTTTAAATATTATTGACTGGATTTCATTTACGATTGCAATTCTACTGCAAATATATTTATTTAGCTTAAGCCATAAGTTTAATAAATCCATTATAAATTTCTCAGCGATTTCTATTTATTTTGGAATGTTGTTATTTTCTTTAATTGTACTTCTTTTTGAGTTTGAGCATATATCGGAAGCTTTTTTAAATATTTTTACTTTCAATAATTTTATACTAAAGGATAATATTCTTCCTTTAATTACCGTAACAGGAACAATTTTTGCATATTTTTCTGTTATTCTTGTTAACTTGGGTGATTTTTCACGTTATGTAAAAAATGATAGAGAATTAAAAAAAGGCAATTTAAGTTTAATTTTAAATTTGATTATCTTTTCTTTTTTTGCGGTTTTTATAGTTGTAGGTGCTGATGTTATTTTAAATAAAAATTTAGAGAATATGGAAAGAATTTTAACTAATCCAACAGATATTATTGGAAAGTTTAACAATACTTTAATTACAGTAATTGTTTTATTTTTTATAATTTTTGCCTCAGCTTCAACAAATTTAATTGCAAATTATATTCCCACTCAAAATGCACTATTAAATTTTTTCCCACAAAAATTAACTCTGAAAAGCACTGGTATTATTATTGCTTTATTTGCTTTTCTGATTGGTATTTTTTGGCTGTCATTTTTAAGTCAAATTGGAATTTTATCTTTTGTTGACACTATAGGTTCTTTTTTTGGGCCACTTTTTGGAGTAATGGTTGTTGATTATTACATAATTAAAAAAAAAACTTTAAACAATAAGGATATTTTTTCTTCAGATATTGGCTCTGAATATTTTTACTCTAATGGTTGGCAAATTAAAGCTATCTATTCATTAGTTATTGGGTTTATTTTTGCAGCCTCAACAATTTGGAATGAAAATTTAATGAGTTTTCAAACGTATTCATGGTTAGTTGGTTTTATTATCACTTCTTTAACTTATTATCTTTTAGCTAATAGATAGTTTTCATGCATAATTTTGATTTAAATAATAGAACAGCAATTATTACAGGTGGTGCGCAAGGATTTGGACTTAATATAGCTAAAAGATTTTTAGACTCAGGAGCTAAAGTTATTATTTGGGATATTGATGAAGATGAGCTTAAAAAAGTATCTCAAGACATAAACAACTCTAACCTTTCTTTTAATGTAGTGGATGTTTCCAATTTTGAGCAGGTTAAAAAAACTGTAAATGAAATAATTAAAAAATCTAATATTGATATATTAATTAATAATGCTGGTATTACTGGCTCGACAGCATCTTTGTGGGTCTATGATGTCGATGAATGGAATAAAATAATTAAAATTAACTTAATGGGAACATTTAACACTTGCAAATGTATAGTACCAAATATGCTAGAAAATAACTATGGAAGAATTGTAAATGTTGCATCTGTTGCTGGTAAAGATGGTAATGCGAATGCTAGCGCATACAGTTCATCTAAAGCTGGGGTGATTGGTCTAACCAAATCTTTAGGTAAGGAGTTAGCCGAAAATAATATTGCTGTAAATGTGGTAACACCAGCTGGTGCAAAGACAAGAATTTTAGATCAAATGTCAAAAGAACATGTTGCAAGAATGTTGTCAAAAGTTCCGAGAGGTAGATTTTTAGAAATCGAGGAATTTACGTCTCTAATTTGTTGGCTTTCATCTGAGGAAAATTCATTTTCGACAGCAGCTGTGTTTGATATTAGTGGTGGCAGATCTACTTATTAGGCTTTATTTTAGGTATAATAGTTGTCTGGTTTTTAAAAAGACTACTTTCCTCCGATATAACTGGTGCAAATAATATTATAGACCAATAGATTAAAAGTATAAATATTGAAAAAGATTTCATTCTAGAAACTTAAGATGTAATGATGAGTTTTGAATGTCTAAATTTTGTTTAAATATTGTTTTTTTTAAAATAAAAGATGTATAAATACCGCATGATAAAAAAAATTGTATTCATTATCTCAACTTTTTTGCTAATTACTCAAATTGTTTTTGCAGAAAAAGTTACTGTTTTTGACTTCACTAAAGATGAGTTTGAAACTTTAAAAGTACGAAAAGTTAAAGGATTAACTACATGGTCATTTGGATCTAATGAAAAAGGTAATTTTATAAAAGCAGAGGCTGAAGGAAAAGGTTCAGGCTTGGGCAAGGAAATTAAGATTGATCTAACAAAAACTCCATTTTTAAACATTACTTGGAAAATTGAAAAAGATCTTTCTGGGATTATAGAAAATAGTAAAAAAGGTCATGACTATGCTGCTAGAGTCTTTGTGGTTAAGAAGACAGGTTCAACTGCACTTTCAAATAGAGCAATAAGTTATGTTTATTCAAGCAATAATAAAATTAATAAACATTGGCCAAGTCCCTACACAAAAAAATCTATAGATTATGTGTTATCCAGCACTTTAATAGGTCTTGATGAGTGGGTAACAGTTAAGGCCAATGTTAGAGAGAATTTTAAAAAATTACATAATCTAGATATTGATGAATTATCAGGAGTGGCAATAATGACAGACACAGATAATTCTAAATTGAAAGCTATAGCTTACTATCAAAATATTTATTTTTCTTCTAAGTAATCTCTTGTATATTTAATATATCTTTTAAGACCAAAGCTTAAGAGAGGTAAAAGTGTAGCGACAAGAACCTCTTCAATTGGTTTAGCTTTAGGAACATCAAATTTTATATAAAAAATCCTATTAACCAAATAATATAAACTTTCATTTTTAATATTATAGCTTATTTTAATATTAAATAATTATTTTATAACAGTATCCATTTATGCATAAAAATTTTACCCATAAAGTTAAAGTTTACTATGAAGACACAGACGCTGGCGGAGTTGTTTACTATGCAAATTATTTAAGATTTCTTGAAAGAGCAAGGACTGAAGCAATAAATGATATTGGATTAAGTAATAAAAAAATAAAAGATGATTTTGGAGCGTTGATAATAGTCAAGTCTTGTAATGTTGATTATAAAAAATCTGCACATTTAGAAGATGAGCTTAGTGTTAGATCCTTTGTGAAATCAATTACCAAAACTTCTTTTTTTATGACGCAAATTATTACGAGAAAGAATGATATAATTGTTGAAGCGAAAGTTCATTTAGTTTTTGTTAATAACTTAGGCAAACCAGTAAAAATACCTAATATTATTTTTGAAAATTTTAAACCCTATTTTTGTGATAGTATTTAAACTTAAATCATTTGTTTTGCTCTAATAAATAGCTTTTTCATCATCGTCAGATTAATTACTTTGGTGTTAACATTTCTTGGACTAGGGTGGTAGCTTGCAATAAGTATTTTTCCATCTGGTAACATATATTTTTTGCCATGTTTAAATATTAACTTTTTATTAATTTGGTATTGTTTTTTATAAAATTTAATACAATTATCAAAAGCAACTTTACCCAACGTTATTATAACTTTTAAATTAATAAGATTAGAGATTTCATTATCAAAATAACTAGAACAATTAATTAATTCATCAATGTTAGGTTTATCGCCTGGAGGAACGCACTTTAGAATATTTGTTATATAGGTAGAGTTCAATTTTAAACCATCATTTATATGTTTGGAAAATGCTTGATTAGAAATATTAGCTGCATTTAAACATTTAAATAAAAAATCCCCAGATTTATCACCCGTAAAAGCCCTACCTGTTCTTGTTCCTCCATGCGCTGCTGGAGCCAAGCCCACAATCATTAATTTAGAATTTAAATTACCAAAGCCTGGAACGGGTTTACCCCAATAATTTTCATGAAGGTTTTGTTTTCTTTTTTCAAAAGAGATTTTTTTACTAAATTTTATTAATCGGGTACACTTTTTACAATTTATAATTTTTTTTTTAAGATTTTTATAATTATCCATCATTAATATGTTATATTAAATTATGTCATCTAAAAAAGCTATGAAACTTGCTCAAAAACAAGCATTTGCTAAACACAGAAGTAACATTACAAATAGTAGATTTAATACAAAGAAAATTAAATTTTCCAATAAAGGCAGTAAAAAAAATAAATAGATTAACTTTCAGGCCAGAAGATCTGTTTTTTTATACTTGGATAAATTTGTAGTACCTATTTCATTATTAATTAAACTTTTAATTATTATATTATTGTGTTTTTCAGCTTAAAATAGTGAAATTAAAAAAATTGCAGTTCAACCTACGGCAATCGCAGCTTTTGAAAGACTAATTTCGGCATCTCATAGACCCAATACCATGACACCAAAAATGAATCCCAAAACTTAGATTATTATTGTTAATGTAGATTTCCCCATTTTCTCAAATATATATGCTTATTATAAAATTATTCTATATTTTGTTAATTATTCTCATTGGATAAATCAAATCTTTGATATATAAAACTGGCTAATTTGTGGGCGAGTGGCGGAATTGGTAGACGCGTTGGTCTTAGGAACCAATAGTGTAAGCTGTGAAGGTTCGAGTCCTTTCTCGCCTACCATTATAAAATTATGAAAGTTACAATAGAAAATAAAAAAGGCTTAAGTAAAGATCTTAAAGTTTTTATCGATAAAAAAACAATCAGCACTTACATGGAAGATAAGTATGAAGAGATTAAAAAAACTGTTGTCTTAAAAGGGTTTAGACCTGGGAAAGTTCCAAAAGAGGTTTTAAAAAGACAGTTTGGTAAAGCTATATTTGGTGAGGTGTTAGATAAGATTTTAAAAGACACTAGCGCTAAAGCAATGGAAGAAAATAAAATAAAACCAGCGGGACAACCAAAAATAGATTTGAAGTCATTTGGTGAAGATAAGGATCTTGAATATATTATATCTGTTACTGAATTACCAAAAGTTGAAATTAAACCAATAGAAAATATTAAATTTGATGAATATAGCGTTAAAATTGAATCAGCAGAAACTGATAAAAGAATTAAGGAAATATCAAAGAGTCAAAATAACTATCAGGATGTTGGTGAAAATATAAAAGCAAATGAGGGAAATCTTGTAATACTAGATTATCAAGCCACAATAGACGGCAAACCTTTTGATGGTGGCGAAGGAAAGAATACACAATTAATTTTAGGTAAAGATTTATTTATTAAAGGATTTGATAGGCAGTTAGTCGGAGTAAAAAAAAATGATGAAAAATTAGTTAAAGTAGTTTTACCAGAAAACTACCCACAAAAAGAATTTGCGAATAAAAAAGCTCAATTTGTTTGTAAAATTATCTCTGTTAAAAAATCTGAAGAAGTAAAAATTGATGATGATTTTGCAAAAAATTTAGGTGCAAAAGATTTACTTGATTTAAAAAAATTAATATCGAAACAAATTAATGATGAATTCAAAAATTCTTTAGATGCATTAGGAAAAAATCAAATATTAAAAGAATTGGAAAAATTTAAAATTGATGAAATTCCAGAAAATTTAATAGAAGAAGAAATTAAAATTTTATCACAAGGGATGAAAGAAGATGAAATTAAAAAAAAACATAAAGAGTTCACAGAAACAGCAAAAAAAAGAATTAAAGTGGGTTTAATTCTCAATGAATTTGGAGAACAAAATAAAATTAAAGTAGAAGAAAAAGAACTGCAGTCAGAAGTTCAAAAGCAATTAAGAATGATGCCTGGTCAAGAAAAAATGGTAATGGATTTTTATCAAAAAAATCCATCTGCTCTTGCAAGTTTAAGAGGCAATGTTTATGAAGAAAAAATCATTAATTTAATTAAATCCAAAGCAAAACCAATTAAAAAAGAAATAAGCAAGAAAGAAGCGGAAAAAATTTTAAAAGAAGCTCATGACCATTCACATGACCACTCAAATGAGAAGCAAGTTAAGACAAACCCAAAAGCTAATGAAACTAAAAAAGCTAAATCCTTAGTAAATAAAGACAAAAAAACAAAAAAAGTTAGCAAAAAGTAATTACTAGCTGTATAAGTGGAAGGAATCAGTTTATGACAATTAAATTATTTGAACAAATGAATACTCTTGTACCTATGGTTGTTGAACAATCTAGTCGAGGTGAAAGAGCTTATGATATTTATTCAAGACTTTTAAAAGAAAGAATTATTTTTTTAGTAGGCCCTATTAACGACAATGTTGCATCTTTAGTCACTGCACAATTATTATTTTTAGAATCGGAAGACCCTAAAAAAGAAATATATCTATATATTAACAGTCCTGGCGGTCTAGTAACAGCTGGTCTAGGAATTTATGATACTATGCAATATATAAAACCAGATGTTTCAACTTTATGTATTGGTCAGGCAGCATCCATGGGTTCATTTTTGTTAGCTGCTGGTAAAAAGGGAAAAAGACTTTCTTTGCCTAATTCAAGAATTATGGTTCATCAACCATCTGCTGGTTTTCAAGGACAGGCAACAGATATAGAAATTCATGCCAATGAAGTGATGGCATTAAAGAAAAGATTAAATGAAATTTATTCCAAACACACCAGTAAAACACCTGATGAAATTAAATTAGCCCTTGAAAGGGATAACTTCATGTCACCAGAAAGTGCTAAAGATTTTGGTTTAATTGACCTTGTGGTAGAAAAACGCTCTTAAATATACAAAATATAGTTCTTTTCACAACCCATACTTGATTACTATGACTTATTTGTAATAGAGTACTATTATTGATTCGTTAAAAATTTAAATTATGTCTGATAATAAAAAAAATATTCTTTACTGTTCTTTTTGTGGAAAGAGCCAACATGAAGTAAGGAAATTAATTGCCGGTCCAACAGTTTTCATATGCGATGAATGTGTAGAATTATGTATGGACATTATAAAAGAAGAGAGCAAAGATACTTTTGTAAAACATCAGGATGGTTTGCCCGCACCAAAAGAAATCTGTGCTGTATTAGACGACTATGTAATAGGGCAAAGTTTTGCTAAACAAGTTTTATCAGTAGCTGTTCACAATCATTATAAAAGATTAAATTATGAATCCAAAGCAAATAAAAATGTAGAGTTAGCTAAATCAAATATATTATTGGTTGGCCCTACTGGTTGCGGAAAAACATTACTAGCTCAAACACTAGCAAGAATTCTTGATGTACCTTTTACAATGGCAGACGCGACAACTTTAACAGAAGCTGGATATGTTGGAGAAGATGTTGAAAATATTATTCTAAAACTATTACAATCAGCTGACTACAATGTAGAAAAAGCTCAAAGAGGAATAGTTTATATTGATGAAGTTGACAAGATCAGTAGAAAATCTGAAAACCCATCAATTACTAGAGACGTTTCTGGTGAAGGGGTTCAGCAGGCTTTATTAAAAATAATGGAAGGAACAATAGCTAGCGTTCCACCTCAAGGAGGAAGAAAACATCCTCAACAAGAATTTTTGCAAGTAGATACTACCAACATACTATTTATTTGTGGTGGTGCCTTTGCTGGTTTGGAAAAAATTATATCACAAAGAAACAAAGGTACGTCAATAGGTTTTGGAGCGGAAATTAAAAAAACTGAAGAAAAAAATACTGGTGAATGGATGAAATCGTTAGAGCCAGAAGATTTATTAAAATATGGTTTAATCCCAGAGTTTATTGGAAGACTTCCAATTATTGCAACTCTTGAAGATCTGGATGAAAAATCATTAATTAAAATTTTAGAAGAACCAAAAAATTCACTTATTAAACAATATCAAGAGCTCTTTAAATTAGAGGGTGCAAAATTATCTTTTAAAGATAATGCAATAAAAGAAATTGCAATTAAAGCTATAAATAAAAAAACTGGTGCTAGAGGACTAAGATCAATTTTAGAAAATATTTTATTAAAAACTATGTTCGAATTGCCAAGCCAAAATAATGTTGATGAAGTTATAGTAGATTCGGGCGCAGCGAAAGGTCAATCTCAGCCTATTATAGTACATGCAAAAAACAATAAAAATAAGTCAGAAAAAACAAGTGCAGCATAATTAATAGCACGTTAATAAACTAAAATTTCCTATTGCATTATCAGATTTAATCTCCATATTGATCGTATGAACGTTAAACTTTCTTTGCCATTACTTCCCTTGAGAGACATTGTTGTTTTTCCAAATATGGTAATTCCGTTATTTGTTGGTAGAGATAAATCAATCTCAGCACTTAATGAAGTTATGAAAGGTGATAAAAAAATTATTCTTGTAACTCAAAAAAACTCTGAAGTGGACGATCCAAAAAAAAATGATGTTTTTTCTTTGGGTTGTGAAGGCAATATACTTCAATTATTAAAATTACCAGACGGTACAGTAAAAGTTCTCGTTG
>Ga0307986_10004054_pt1 | contig 10019 bp, 7 predicted proteins | sample EllFjometageno82_FD_203170 | JGI IMG/M metagenome (GOLD analysis project Ga0307986, IMG submission 203170) | Marine microbial communities from Ellis Fjord, Antarctic Ocean - #82 | ecosystem: Environmental > Aquatic > Marine > Unclassified | place: Southern Ocean | collected 2014-10-09
TTCTTTGATCTAACTAAAAAAAATTTTAAATCAGTACTTATTCCCCGTTTTGACAAATCAAAAGACGACCGTTTTCCAAAAAAATATTGGCAGAAAATAAAAAAACAACCTAGAATAATTATTTTTGAAGGCTGGTGTGTTGGAGCTCGACCACAACAAAATATGGATTTATTAAAACCAATTAATATTTTAGAAAAAAAAAAAGATTTAAATTTAAAATGGAGATCAAGAGTGAATAAAGAACTTAAAAATGAATATAAAAAAATTTTTAGTAAAATTAATATGATGATATTTTTAAAAGTACCCAGTTTTGATTGTGTTTATGAGTGGCGACTTTTACAAGAAAAAAAACTGCAATTGACTTCTAGCAGTAAAAAAACTATGTCTCCACTGAAGGTGCGTGAATTTATCATGTATTATGAGAGAATAACCATGCAAATGCTTAAAGATTTACCAAACAAAGCTCACGTAGTTCTTTTTTTAGACAAACAACATAGATTTAATAAAATTAAGTTTAATTAATATGAAACTTTTTATCATTCTTACTGTTCTTATTTTTAATTTAAGCCCAGTTTTCGGCTCTGAATTTTTAACGTATTTAGAAAGTGCTTATAAAAAAAACCCAACTTTAAACGCCGAAAGAGAGAGCTTTAAAGCTGCTAAAGAAAATATTAATATTTCAATAAGTGAATTTTTGCCTTCCGTATCTGTTTCAGAAATTAAAAGCAGCCAGCAGAACTCCAATAAAACCAATCAAGTAGGAGCAACACTTCCTGACACCAGTAATGACAAATCTACACAGTCTATATCTGTAAATCAAAAAATTTTCCAAGGATTCCAAGGTTATAATTCTGTTGTAAAATCTCAACTTGAATCAGAACAAGCAGGGCTCAAGTTAAAAAATGTTGAACAGCAAGTGCTTTTAAAATCTGCTTTTGCTTATTATGATTTGATTTACAAAATAAAAAACAAACAATTTAATTTAGTTAATGTTGATTTATTTGAAAGACAAGTTGAAACAGATCGTTCTAGGCTACAAAAAGGAGAAATTACTTTAACAGACTTAGCCCAATCCGAATCTTCACTTGCTGGTGCCAAAGCCAAATTAACTACAGCAGATACAGAGCTTTTTACAGCCAAAAGTAATTTTGAAAGAATTATTAGATTACCTCCACCAAGCAATATCTTGAAAGATAATTTAATTGAGAATTTAAACTTACGTTTTCTTCAAGATTTAAATACAGCTTTATCTTTTTCAGAAAAAAATAACCCAAAACTACTTCTCGCTAAACTTGACTATCAAATTGCAGAAATAAATGTAAGTATTGAAAAATCTAAATTTTCTCCTTCAGCTTCTATTAATTATACTCAATCTAAAAATAAAGATTTTAGTTCAACCGTTGACGAAACAGATCAAGAGACACTCAAAGCTACAGTGACAATGCCCCTCTTTAACGGCGGAAAAAATTATTCTTCGTTAAAAAAATCAAAATTTAAAAAAGAGCAAAGTAGTTTAATTCTACAAGACATAACGAATGAAGTAAAAACTGATACTGCAAATTCATGGTCTGTATACCAGTCATCACAAAGTGTTTTAGAATCAACACGAGCTCAAGTTAAGGCATCTGAGATTGCAAATGAAGGAATTACCTTAGAGTATGACTCGGGCAATACAAGAACTACCCTGGAAGTGATTCAATCAAGAACCTTACTTTTGGATGCAAGAATAGCTAACGCTAAGGCAGAAAGTGATTTTGCGATATCTAAATTTGAAATTTTAGCTGTTCTTGGCAAATTAACTTTAGAAAATATTAAAAAATCTTAATTTTCCAGTCTTTTTTGCATTAATTTTAATACTTGAAAAAAAAGAACAAAATGTGTACATTTGATTTAACGATTCGAACAAAAAAAAGGATATAAAATGATAAAAAACAATTTAAAAGTAGTTAAGTCTGACAGTAAAAAAGAGCAAGAATTAAAGGAAAAAAACAAGGCTTTAGAAGCAGCAATCAGTCAAATAGACCAAAATTTTGGAAAAGGTTCAGTAATGAAGCTTGGCCAACAACAAGCATTAGATATTGAGTCAGTATCAACAGGTTCTCTTAGCTTAGATTTAGCGCTTGGAATTGGTGGTTTGCCAAAAGGTAGAATTATAGAAGTATATGGGCCAGAATCATCTGGAAAGACAACTTTGGCGCTACAAGTATTAGCAGAAGCTCAAAAAAAAGGTGGAATATGTGCCTTTGTTGATGCGGAGCACGCTCTCGATCCTATCTACGCAAAAAAGTTAGGTGTAAAAACTGGTGAGTTATTAATTTCCCAGCCAGACACAGGTGAACAAGCTTTAGAAATAGCAGATACTTTAATTAAATCTGGATCAATATCAGTACTTGTTATTGATTCAGTTGCTGCCCTTACACCAAAAGCTGAACTAGAAGGTGAAATGGGAGATCATCATGTTGGCCTTCAATCAAGGTTAATGAGTCAGGCATTAAGAAAAATAACTGGATCCGTTTCTAAATCAAACACAATGGTTATTTTTATAAATCAAATAAGAATGAAAATTGGCGTTATGTTTGGAAGCCCTGAAACTACGTCAGGTGGAAATGCTTTAAAATTCTACTCATCTGTAAGATTAGATATTAGAAGAATAGGTGCAATAAAAGATAAAGATGAAATTATTGGAAACTCAACTAGAGTTAAGGTAGTAAAAAATAAAGTGGCACCACCATTCAAAGTAGTAGAATTTGACCTTATGTATGGAAAAGGAATTAGTAAAACGGGTGAACTTGTAGACCTTGGAGTTAAAGCTGGTGTTGTAGAAAAAGCAGGTGCTTGGTATGCTTACAAAGGTGAAAAAATTGGACAAGGCAGAGAAAATGCTAAAATCTTTTTAGAACAAAATCCTAAAGCTGCTGAAGAAATCGAAAAAACAATTAGAGATCAAGCTTTTGCAATAAGAGAAGCACTTGACGGAAACCCTGTAGCTAAAGAAAAAGATTCTGAAAGCAAGATGACCGTTAAAAAAGATTTAACAGAAGACAAACAAGAAACAGTTGAAAATAAAAAAGAACCAACTGACACTGATAAAAAATAAAATTACAATTGTTATCTCAGCGAAAGGTCTTAACAGACCTTTCGTGTCCCTTAATCTAGAAAAATAAAAATACAACCAGTAATTACATAGAGGTAAAATTTGCCGTATACTGATTATATTGTTTGTAGTTAAATTTATATTATAAACAAAAGGAGGATTAATGAGTGCACAAATAAAAAGCTCGAAAATGTCATCTTCCATAGATACTTCACATCTAAAAGTAAAATTTCCATTTAAATCTAAGTATGGAAATTTTATTGGCGGAAAATTTGTAGAACCAAAATCAGGAAAATATTTTGATAACACTACGCCAATAACAAATGAAGTTATCTGTCAGGTGCCACGTTCGAATGAGAAAGATGTTGAGTTCGCACTAGACGCAGCTCATGCAGCTTTTCCTACATGGGGAAAAACTTCTATCAGTGAGAGATCTAATATTCTCTTAAAGATAGCTGATGTAATAGAAAAAAACTTAAGCCTATTAGCAACAGCAGAATGTCTAGATAATGGTAAACCAATTAGAGAATGCATGGCTGCAGATTTACCATTAGTTGTTGACCATTGGAGGTATTTTGCAGGAGTAATTAGAGCTGAAGAAGGTTCTATAGGTGAGATAAGTAATGATGAGTATTCTTATCATGTACCGGAACCACTTGGTGTAGTTGCACAAATTATACCTTGGAATTTTCCACTTTTAATGGCTACATGGAAATTAGCTCCAGCATTAGCTGCAGGAAACTGTGTGGTGTTAAAACCAGCTGAACAAACACCAGCTTCTATTTTACTTTTAATGGAACTGATCGGTGATTTGTTACCAGCAGGAGTGCTTAATATAGTTAGTGGTTATGGTCTAGAAGCAGGAAAACCGTTAGCATCTTCTAAAAGAATCAGAAAGATTGCTTTTACAGGTGAAACGACTACTGGACGACTAATCATGCAATATGCATCTCAAAACTTAATTCCAATTACATTAGAATTAGGTGGAAAGTCCCCAAATATTTTCTTTGAAGATGTTTTGGAGAAAGACGATGCATTTTTTGATAAATGTTTAGAAGGGTTCACAATGTTTGCTCTTAACCAAGGAGAAGTTTGCACTTGTCCTAGTAGAGCTTTAATTCAAGAGTCTATCTATGATAGATTTATGGAGAGAGCTATAAAGAGAACAAAAGCCGTTAAACAAGACAATCCTTTAAAAATGGAAACTATGATTGGCGCTCAAGCATCACTAGAACAAATGGAAAAAATAAAATCTTATCTAGACTTAGGTAAGAAAGAAGGTGCCAAAGTTCTTTGTGGTGGTTCAGAAGCTAAATTAAATAGTGGTTTAGAAAAAGGTAATTATATTCAGCCAACTATTTTTGAAGGTAATAACAAAATGCGAGTATTCCAAGAAGAAATCTTTGGACCTGTAGTATCGGTTACTAAATTTAAAGATGAAAAAGAAGCGTTAGAGATTGCTAACGACACTCTTTACGGTTTAGGCGCAGGTGTTTGGACTAGAAATGGTAATGTCGCTTACAGAATGGGTAGAGGAATACAAGCAGGTAGAGTCTGGACAAATTGTTACCATGCTTATCCAGCTCATGCTGCATTTGGAGGATACAAACAATCTGGTATCGGAAGAGAAACTCATAAAATGATGTTAAATCACTATAGACAAGTAAAGAATTTACACGTGTCTTATAGTGAGAGTAAATTAGGTTTCTTTTAAAAAATATATTATAATGGCTCGTACTAGTTACGGGCCATATAAATATGAAAGTTACTGCTACCTTATCAGCAAAAAAATTACTAAGTGAACTCAAGAAAGTTCATGGAAACGATCTTTTATTTCACCAATCAGGTGGTTGTTGCGATGGAAGTGCACCAATGTGCTTCCCAGCAAAAGAATACCAGGTAGGTGAAAGTGATATAAAATTAGGTGAAATTGATGGCACACCATTTTATATGAATGAAGATCAGTATCAAACCTGGAAACACACAGACCTTACAATTGATGCAATTAACGGCATGGGTGGCATGTTTTCATTAGATAATGGAACCGGGAGAAGGTTTCTAACTAAATCAGAAATTTGTTTAGTAGAAGACGATAAAAATTAAAAAAATCAGCATTTAGACTTATAGACAACTTATAAAATATCTGTATTTATTGAGTTATGAGGCAGATTTTATTAACAGATGTGAGAAAAATATTCTTAGAATATTTTGAAAAAAATAATCATCAAATCATAGAATCTAGCAATCTAGTCCCTAATAACGACCCAACACTAATGTTTACAAACTCAGGTATGGTTCAGTTTAAAAATGTTTTTACAGGACTTGAAAAAAAACCTTTTAAATTAGCTACAACAGCTCAAAAATGTGTTCGAGCTGGAGGAAAACATAACGATTTAGAAAATGTGGGATACACACCAAGGCACCATACTTTTTTTGAAATGTTAGGAAATTTTTCATTCGGAGATTATTTTAAAGAACAAGCTATTCAACATGCATGGAATTTACTAACTAAAGAATTTAAATTACCCAAAGAAAAGTTGTTAGTCACAGTTTATTCAGAAGATGATGTGTCTTATAAACTTTGGAAAAAAATTGCTGGTTTAAATGATGATAGAATTATAAAAATTTCTACAACCGATAACTTCTGGTCAATGGGTGACACTGGTCCTTGTGGACCCTGTTCAGAAATTTTTTATGATCATGGAGATAAATTAAAAGGTGGGCCTCCAGGTAGTTTAGATGAAGATGGAGATAGATTTATTGAAATATGGAATTTAGTTTTTATGCAATATGAACAAATTACAAAAGACAAAAGAATTAATCTGCCCAGACCATCTGTTGATACAGGAATGGGACTAGAAAGAATGACAGCAGTACTCCAAGGCACACATGATAATTACAACATTGATCACTTTAAAAAAATTATAAATGCATCTTCAGAAATTACTAAAGCACCTATTAATGACAAAACAATTGCTAACCATAGAGTAATTGCTGACCACTTAAGAGCAAGTAGCTTCTTAATAGCAGAAGGCATACTTCCATCTAACGAAGGGCGTGGCTATGTACTTAGAAGAATTTTAAGAAGAGGAATGCGTCATGCTCATACGCTAGGAAGTAAAAACCCAATCTTCTTTAAACTTTTTGAAACTCTCTTAAACGAAATGTCAGAAAGTTATCCTGAACTTAAAAGAGGAAAAGATTTAATTGAAGAAACACTTAAAAATGAAGAAGAAAAGTTTACATTATTATTAGAGCGTGGAATTAAAATATTAGATAAAAATTTGGAAAAAGTTCAAAATAAAATTCTACCTGGTGAAATAGCATTTAAACTTTATGATACTTATGGTTTTCCATTAGATTTAACCGCAGATATTCTTAAAGAAAAAAATATCACAGTAGACAATGTTAGTTTTCAAAAAAATATGGAAGAGAGTAAAAAGTTGGCAAGAGCTAACTGGAAAGGTTCAGGCGATAAATCTGTTGAAGAAAAATGGTTTAAAGTTAGAGAAAAGCTGAGTGCAACAGAATTTTTAGGATACGAAAATGACAAAGCTGAAGGAGTTATTTTAGAAATAGTAAAAGGCAACGAATTTATTAAGGAGGCTAAAACTGGTGATGAAATTGAAATAATTACTAATCAAACCCCTTTCTATGGTGAGTCAGGTGGTCAAGTTGGTGATCAAGGTATCATCAGTACAAATAAATCTAAAATTACAGTGACGGATACTTTAAAAAAAATGGGAGATCTACATGTTCATTTAGGAAAGATAGATTCTGGTTCTATTAAAGTGGGAGAGTCAGTTAATTTAGAGATTAATAAAGAAAAGAGAAATAACGCAAGAGCATATCACTCGGCTACACATTTATTACACGAGGCATTAAGAAGAACTCTAGGGAAACACGTTACTCAAAAAGGCTCATTTGTAAGCCCTGAAAAATTAAGATTTGATTTTAGTCATAATAAACCAATCGAAAGCAATGAGATTAGTAAAATCGAGAAACTTGTAAATGATATGGTTGTAGCATCAAGTGAAGTAAAGACTCGAATAATGACACCTAAAGAAGCAGTAAAAAATGGTGCTTTAGCTTTATTTGGAGAAAAATATGGAGACGAAGTTAGAGTTCTTTCAATGGGAAAAGAAGGAGATTCATTTTTTTCTACAGAATTATGTGGGGGTACGCATGTCAAAAATATTAAAGATATCGGTAAATTTAAAATTATTAGCCAATCATCTATAGCATCAGGCATAAGAAGAGTCGAAGCTCTTAGAGATAAACAACTTGAAAGCCATGAAAAACACATAAAAGAAAGTAAATCTAATAAAGAGAAAAACTTAATTGAAGAAATTAATTCTGTTAAAAAAGAATTAGAGTTATTGAGTGTCACACCAAATTACAATAAAGATATAAAATTAAGCGAAAACTTAAAAAACCTTACAAAACAAATTAAACAAATTAAAATTACAAATATTATTAATGACAAAACTAAAAATGTAATCAAAGATAAGAAGATGAACAACTTCATCTTAAGAAACCAAGTTCTTGCTGATTTACCTTCAAAAGAATTAAGAAATATAGTTGATCAAGGAAAAAAAGAAATTAAAGAAGGCGTTATATTTGCATTTAGTATTTTTGAAGAGAGAATCGGAATAGCAGTTGGGGTTACAAAGAAATTAACTGAAAAATTTGATGCAGTATCTCTTGTAAAACAAGCCGCAGAAATCCTAGGTGGTAAAGGTGGTGGTGGAAGAGCAGACTTTGCACAAGCAGGTGGAGAAGATCAAGATAAAATTAAAGAAGCTTTTGAAATTTTAAATAAAAAAATTAGTTAAGTTTTTTTTTTAAGTTAGAATTTATTTGTTCAAGGAACTCGTTAGTAGTTAAATACTTAGCTGATTTATTAATTAATATAGCAAGATCTTTTGTCATAGATCCACTCTCTACAGTTTCAACGCAAACATCCTCTAATGTTTTAGAAAATTTTATTAATTCACTGTTATCATCTAGCTTACCTCTATGGGCTAAACCTCTGGTCCAAGCAAAAATAGAAGCAATAGGATTAGTAGAAGTTTCTTTCCCTTGCTGGTGCATTCTATAATGCCTTGTAACCGTTCCATGTGCAGCTTCAGCTTCAACTATTTTTCCATCAGGTGACATCAGAACACTTGTCATTAAACCTAAAGAACCAAAGCCTTGAGCAACTGTATCTGACTGAACGTCACCGTCGTAATTTTTACAGGCCCAAATGTATGCTCCATTCCATTTCATAGCACAAGCAACCATGTCATCAATTAATCTGTGTTCATAAGTTATATTTGCAGTTTTGAACTTATCAGCAAACTCTTTTTTGAATACTTCTTCAAACAAATCTTTAAATCTTCCATCGTAAGCTTTTAAGATGGTATTCTTAGTTGATAAGTAAACTGGCCAATTTCTTTCTAAGCCATAGTTCATACAAGATCTTGCGAAATCTTTAATTGAATCATCTAAATTGTACATTGACATAGCAACACCAGGACCTGGAAAGTTAAAAACTTCAAATTCTTTTTTTTCTTTTCCATCAACAGAAGTCCATTTAATTTCCATTTTACCTTTTCCTGGAACTAAGAAATCTGTTGCTCTATACTGATCTCCAAAAGCATGTCTTCCAATCACAATAGGTTTAGTCCATGTAGGAACTAATTTAGGAATATTTTTACATATAATAGGTTCTCTAAAAACTGTCCCTCCAAGAATATTTCGTATTGTTCCATTAGGAGATCTCCACATTTTTTTAAGATTAAACTCTTTCACTCTTTCTTCATCAGGCGTTATCGTTGCACATTTAATACCAACACCATATTTATTTATTGCATTTGCGGAATCTATAGTAATTTGATCTGAGGTTTTGTCTCTACTCTCTACACCTAAGTCATAATATTTTATATTTAAGTCTAAATAGGGTGAAATAAGTTTTTCTTTGATAAATGACCAAATAATTCTTGTCATTTCGTCGCCATCTAACTCAACGACAGGGTTTTTTACCTTAATTTTAGACATATAAATATAAATTGATTAAGATGAATTTTTATACATATTAAGCTTCATTATCAAATTTAAAAATATGTTAAACACAATTTTACCAAAAATACATAAAGAGGGATACCGATTTATAGCTATAGCTATAGCAATTACTTTTATATGCCTGCTTGTTTCTAAAGCTTTAGGGCTAATTGCGATTTTATTAACAATTTGGGTATACTATTTTTTTCGAGATCCGGAACGTGTCTCTATCCTTGATGACAATTTTTTAGTAAGTCCTGCCGATGGTTTAATCTCTAATATCTCTGAAGTGGATGGACCTGCAGAACTTTCCTTAGAGAAAAAAAAATTTACAAAAATTAGTATTTTTATGAATGTTTTTAATTGTCACGTTAACCGAACACCTGTTTCAGCGAATGTGGAAGAAATACTTTACAAACCAGGAAAATTTTTGAACGCTTCTCTTAACAAGTCTAGCGAAGAGAATGAAAGAAATTATTATAGATTAAAGTTAAAAGACGGAGATGAAATTATAATTGTCCAAATAGCAGGATTGATAGCTAGAAGAATAGTAACCGAAGTAAAGATTAATCAATCGATTGAGCAAGGTGAACGAATTGGAATGATTAGGTTTGGAAGTAGAGTAGATGTTTATTTTAACAATAGAAAATTATTAGCTAAATTAGGACAAAATGTTATTGCGGGAGAAAGTTTGCTAGCAGTTAAATGAAATGGAAGAAAAAAATCCTTTTAAAATAGTAGCGTCAAAAAAATCTAGATTTATTTTACCCAACCTATTAACATTAATCGGTGTTTGCCTTGGTATTAGTTCAATTAAATTTGCATTAGATCAAAATTATAGTTTAGCAGTAATTTTTTTAATCTTTGCAGCTATATTGGA
>Ga0307986_10004056_pt1 | contig 10016 bp, 8 predicted proteins | sample EllFjometageno82_FD_203170 | JGI IMG/M metagenome (GOLD analysis project Ga0307986, IMG submission 203170) | Marine microbial communities from Ellis Fjord, Antarctic Ocean - #82 | ecosystem: Environmental > Aquatic > Marine > Unclassified | place: Southern Ocean | collected 2014-10-09
TATATTACCTATTATTTCTTTTATCTTAATCTATTACATAATTTCAGGAGGTTCTTTTGGGTTAGTGTGGGTAGAAACAGGTGCTTGGGGAGGTTTATCCTTAACTTTTATGGTATCTTTCTTTTCGCTAATTTTTTGTTTCCCTTTGGGGATGATGTTGGCTCTTGGGAGAAGGTCTAATTTACCTATTGTCAAATATTCTTCTCTTTCTTTTATAGAATTTTGGAGGGGTGTGCCTTTAATTACAGTACTATTTATGTCAGCTGTAATGTTTCCTATGTTTTTACCAGATGGTACTTATGTGGATAAATTGATTAGAGTTGTTGTTGCTATAACTTTATTTGAAGCTGCATATACAGCTGAAGTAATAAGAGGTGGCCTACAAGCCCTTCCTAGAGGGCAGTACGATGCAGCTAAATCACTTGGTATGGGTTATTGGAGAATGCATGTATTTGTTATTCTTCCTCAAGCTTTGAAATTGGTAATCCCAGGTATTGCAAATACGTTCTTAGCCCTTATAAAAGATACACCTTTAATATTTGTAGTTGGTCTTTTAGAATTAGTTGGAATGTTGAATTTAGCTAAAACCAATCCAAAATGGTTAGGTTTTTCAATGGAGGGATATGTTTTTGCTGGAATAATATTCTGGATTATTTGTTTCAGTATGAGTAAATATAGTCAAAATTTAGAATTAAAATATAAAACAGATAGATAAATTATGTCAGATTCAATTATCCAAATTCAAAATGTAAATAAATGGTTTGGTGATTTTCAAGTATTAAAAGAAATAAACCTTGAGGTTAAACCAAAGGAAAAAATTGTTGTTTGTGGACCATCTGGATCTGGAAAATCTACATTAATTAGATGTATCAACAGATTAGAAGAACATCAAAAAGGCACTATTATAGTTGATGGAACTGAAATTTCAGAAGACACAAAGAATATAGAACAAGTTAGAGCTGAAGTTGGAATGGTTTTTCAACAGTTTAATTTATTTCCTCATTTGTCAATTTTAGATAACTGTACGTTAGCACCAATTTGGGTTAAAAAAATGGCTAAAAAAGATGCTGAAGAATTAGCATTGAAACAATTAGAACAAGTTCAAATTTTAGATCAAGCCCAAAAATTCCCTGGACAATTATCTGGAGGACAACAACAAAGAGTAGCAATAGCTAGAGCCTTATGTATGAAGCCAAAAATTATGTTATTTGATGAACCGACATCAGCACTTGATCCAGAAATGATTAAGGAAGTACTTGATGTTATGGTAAATTTAGCACAACAAGGCATGACTATGATTGTGGTAACTCATGAAATGGGCTTTGCCAAAGAAGTTGCTGACCAAATGATTTTTATGGATGAAGGAATGATTGTTGAAAAGGCCACAACTAAAGACTTTTTTGCCAACCCTAAGAACGATAGAACAAAATTATTTCTAAGCCAAATTTTATAGGGCTTAATTTTTTCTTAACAATCAACAGAATTTTTCTTATATATCTAAGTTTATCTGCTTGACATCATTTAAATTTATGTGATTTCTTATTAAAAATAAATAATTTTTATATTGAAGTTGCCTTTAAATCTCTGTTGAATATGTTTTTTAATAAAAACATTTTGTGGGGTCTTAATGGAAAACAATTTTAATAAACACTTAGGCAGTAAACTAAAATTAAGAAGATTAGCTTTAGGCTTAACACAAACAAAAGTTGCTAAAGCAATTAACGTAACATTTCAACAAATTCAAAAATATGAAAAAGGAACTAATGGAGTTAGCTCAATTAGATTACTACAACTTTCAAACTATTTAAAAGTATCGATTAGTTATTTCTTTGAGGATTTTCCTGAATATCTAATTAATATTGTAAAATCAAAAGAAGGACATATGAATATTAATTATAACTTTTTAACTAAATTATATTCTGAATTAAACGATGAGCAAAAAATAAAATTTAGTAAATCTCTACAATCTAATAATGTAAGTCTTTTATCAGATACTTCAAAAGTAGGATAATAGTTTACTTTTTCTTTAAAATTTGATTCAATAATTACATATTGAATCATGGTGGGCAATTAATGTGAAAATCATTAGCTGTTCCTGCAACGGTAAAGTCCGTGTACCACCCAATATAGTCCGCTGTTGAACGATGGCCAGGAAAAGTCTAGTTCTACAATTTTAATTAACATCGGCATTAATGAATCAATTCCATATTTATATGGAGTTTAAGAATGGATGTACAATATGGTGTTAAGAGTATTAGGATTTTTATGTTTTATTTTATTTTCAAACTCAGTATTTTCAGAACCAATTCCTGTAATTGTTATTTCTGCTGGTAAAACTGTTCAATCAAAATCAACAGTTGGGTCAGATATTAGCGTAGTAGGAAAAGAACAGATTGATTCAAATAATGATTTTTTTATAGGTGATACTCTTGAATATTCTGTTCCAGGGATGAGCATGTTTCAGATGGGTGGCTACGGAACTTTAACAGGGATACAAATGAGAGGACTACCAGGTAGATATTCAACTGTTTTTATTGATGGTGTAAAAATGGCTGATCCCTCTACACCAGACAACCGTTATTATGGAATTAATCAAATACCTTCTGATAGTGTTGAGCGTATCGAAGTTTTAAAAGGAACTCATAGTTCTTTATATGGAAGTGGTGCAATTAGTGGTGCTATAAATATTTATACAAAAAAAGCAAAAGAAGAAGGTATTAAACAAAGTATTAGTTTAGCCGGTGGACTAGATTCATGGGATAAAATAGCAAAAGAAAGAAATCTTAATTATAATATTTTGGGAAAAAAAGATGCCTATGACTTTGCTCTAAACTTAAATGGTTTTTTTACTGAAGGTCAGTCAGCAATGAACGATAATACTGAAAGGGATGCTTATAGATCTGAAGGTGTTACTGCAAAATATGGTTATCAAATAAATGAGGACTTGAGAGTTGAAAATAATTTAAGTTATAATGATTCCCTTTTAGAATATGATGAAGGGCAGCATTATAGTACTTATAATGATGCTACTTCTTCAAAACGACCAGATAATAACTCCACTGATGATTATGAAGCATCTTATAATTTTAGATTAATACAAAATAGCGGCAAATTTAAAAATCAGATAATTTTTAATAAGTTCAAATCTGTAAGAGAGGTTATGGGATATGTTGGTGCTAATGGGGGAAATTTTACCGGTGAAAGAGATACAGTTAATTATCTAGGAGAATATAATTTTAGTTTAGATACAAAAATTGTTTATGGTTTAGATAATGAGCTAGAGAAAGCAAATTTTACAACTTGGGCTATTAATGGAAAACGTGAGAACGATGAATACGTACTTTCACAATATGCAGATATACAATTCAGACCATTGGAAAAATTATATGGAACTTTTGGAATGAGAAGAGATGAACATACTATAGCGGGTGAATATTATACTGGTCGAGCAACATTTGCTTATAAGGAAGATAGTAATACTAAATATCGTACATCTTTTGGTAATGGTATAAAATTTGCAACTCTAAACGATTACTTTTATGACACAAATATGCTTGTTAAAGGAAAAATTAAACCAGAGAGAAGTTGGGGGATAGACTTAGGTGTTGATAAATTTATTGAGGAATTAGATTTAAATTTAAGCTTAACAACATTTATGGTTCAATATGATGATGCAATAACAAACTGGTCTACAAATAGGGATACTACAAGCACCGGTGTAAAAGGTAGTGTAATCAAAAATACATCTGCTAAAATAAAAAATAAAGGTATAGAGTTTGTTGCAAGTAAAATATTACCACAAGATTTTAATCTATCTCTTAATTATGCTTTTACAGATTCTTATGATGGAGAAGATTTTGATAAGCCATCAAAAACAGCAGCATCACCTATAGATGAACAGGCTGTCTTGGTACCTAGACACCAAATAAGTTCAAGTTTAAAAAAAACTGTTGATAATTTTGAAGGTATAGGTGATTTAAATCTAACTTTAAACACTAAATGGGTTGGTGAGAGAAGAGATTATGGTAATGCTAACACCCTTGCTTACCATGGTTATTCTGCAGGTTGGCATGATGTCATTTTAGGTGACTACATAACCTTTGATATTTTAAGTAATATAAAAATAAATGATAAAGTGTATTTTATGACCCTTAGAAATGCTTTGACAGCTGACTATGAGACTAGCTATCAGTATGGAGGTCAAGAGAGAATGCTTAACTTTGGTGTTAAAACTGAATTCTAGTTTATTATGATTAAATCCCCTTGTAAAAATGTTTGCACAATAAACCGTGACAACAACCTATGTATAGGCTGTTGTCGTAACTTATATGAAATATCTTACTGGGCTCAGTTTTCAAATAAACAAAAAAAGATAGTTTTATCTGAAATCCAAGAAAGAATTATAATAAATAATAGGGTTAAAAAAACCTTTGTAAATTTTTACGTACATAAAAAAGGATAGTTAAATAAAAATATAATTGTATTAAAATCAGTTCATAAAAATAATTAAAACTTGCAATCAAATGGTTTATTAATTAAAAATAGATAATGAATTATATAAAAATATCACTTGGAATATTACTAGCTTTATCCGTAAGTCGCTTTATTCCTCACCCACCTAATTTTACTAGCTTACTTGCTTTAAGCTTTTATGTGCCAGCTCTTTTAGGAATTAGATATTTACCAGCCCTTATAATTTCCTTTGTAATTACAGACTTATTTATAGGATTTCATGGAGTAACTCTTTTTACATGGGGAAGTGTTATTTTTATCGGTCTAGGATCTAGATTTTTTACAAAAAATATATTAACTAGAATTTCAGGATCATTATTTGGTGCATTTATTTTTTTTGTAATTACAAATTTTGGTGTATGGACGTCTGGAATTTATAGTTATAATATTAGTGGCTTAATTCAATGTTACTTGTTAGCCCTACCTTTCTTTGCCTACACTTTGATTTCAACTTTTATTTTTTCATCAGTTATTGAAACTTTTTATAAAATTAAATTCATAAAAAATTTTTTTACTAATAATTTTATAAAATATAAAAAAATATAATAAGATAAATTATAAATAAGTAATTTTTATTTTAACTTTGTTTGAGTAGGCTGATATTTAGATAAATTATATTGTCGTAAAAAAAGTTTCTTCCAAAATTTAATAATACCAGTTTTCCATAAAACATAACCAAGCCTACCAGGCAAAACAGAAAAATCCATAAAACGTATATGATCAAATGCTTTTTTTATGTAAAAAAGTGATCGTACGGTTGCAAATAAAATTGGATAAAGTGGTTGCTCTGTATGAACAGGTAAAATTTTTTTACGCAATCTACTGTATAACCAGTGTGGCATTTTCCAGAACGTTAGAGCAAAAACTAAGCAGTTACCCAGTGTTCTGTGATAATCAACAAAATAATTTTTATCGATAGGAGGTGTTTCGACACCTCTTTTTTTGAGTTCTGCTGCCATAGTTGTATTTGGAATAACTCTTAAAGCATATATATTTAAAGTATAAGGACGAGGCATTTCATACAACATATCTACTGTAGCCCTAGTGTCTTCTGGAGTTTCTATAGGATTTTCTAAGATGATGTCATAAGATGGAGGTATCATATACTTTTTAAATCTATTTAATATTTCTGTTGCCTCTTTTATTCTATGTAGCTTTGTTGGTCTTTTATAAAATTCAAGAATATTATCGCTACCAGATTGAATACCCATACGAACTCTATTCATACCCGCATCCAGAAGTAGTGCAATTTTATCTTCACGCACATAGGTGGGTATCACTCCATAAATAACAAAAGGTATTTCAATTTGCGCTTTATATAAATCAGCAAATTCTTTTAGCTGTTCATACGGTAGAGAAAGAAAACTATCATCGTGAAATGCTACTGTAGATAAATGTGGTTGCTTAGATATTGCTCTTTTAATTTCATCAATTATAGTTTGAGGTGAAGAATGTCTTATTCTTCGGTATGCATTATCATATTCAATAAATTTAGTATTACCACAGTATGTACAATGTAATGGGCAACCTACACTCCACACAGTTCCATATTGAAGTCCTGAATAATCTAAATAATCATCAGCACTTGCTTTTACAAAACCTTTTTCACGACGATAAACTACTTCCCCATCATCATATGAAAGATGAGGTAGTTCATCCATATCTTTAGGTGTCATTAATGGTAAATTTCTATTTTTAATTATTTTGTCATTGTTACGAAACCAAAAACTTGGGGTTTTAGTAAAATCTTCTTCTTTTGCAAAATGTTCTAAAAATGTTTTAAAAGCAAATTCACCCTCACCAGTACAAACAGCATCAGCATGTTTAATTGCGTCTTCTGGCTGAATAATTGGATGGATGCCTCCCCATATTATAAATGTTTTAGGATTAATATTTCTTACTTCAGATATAATTTTGTAAACAGTTTTAGAACTTTGAGTCATTGATGAAAAAGCTGCTATTTCACCCTCAGCCATAAATTTTGCAACATTAAAAATATCATTCTTATTTAAATTACCACCAGCTTTTTCCATTAAGACTCCAACAAGATTCCTATGGTTTGCAGTAGGCACATAAGCCACTTTAGTATTAGGATTAATTTTTTTAATAAATGCTGCTATTTTTCTAAAACCAGTATTATCTAAACCATCCTCAACACAAGCTAAACGAATATCTGTAGACTTACTCATTCTTAACAATTACAGCAAATTTTTTCGTAAGTCATCTACTTTTACGTGTATTAACTTATCAAGTTGAGTATTACTGACAATTTTATTGATTAAAAGACATTAAAAAAAAATAAAGATAAAATGATATTTATGGCTCCTCGGGCAGGACTCGAACCTGCGACCAATTGATTAACAGTCAACTGCTCTACCAACTGAGCTACCGAGGAATATCAAAAAACTCAACTTACTTTTTTTTCAAACTAAAACAAGATTTTTTTATATTAGATAAAAACATTTCTGAGAATCACTTAATATATAAAATAATTCAAAATTTAACAATTTTTATGAAAAAATAGCTTTATGAATATAATAGACTTTATATGTCTATAATTTATGTACTAAATGTTAATTTTTAATAGTTTTTATTAGAATATTTTAGTATATAGATTGTATACATGCTTTTTAAAAAAAAAAAAATTAGGTTTATAAAATGAGAGTATTATTTTATTATAGAGGAAGCGAGCACATCGGTGTTGAAAGCATAATCGCTTATTTATAAAAAGTAAAGGTCATTTGATTGAGCTAATTTTTGAACCAGCTATTGGTGAAAATGGCTTTATCGATATACCTTTAATAGACAAAATTTTTTATAATGATGAAATGATTTTAAATAAAGCTATTCGTTTTAAACCTGACTTAATAGCTTTTAGTACAATTACCAATTTGTATATGCCAGTTAAAAAACTAGCAAAAAAATTTAAAGAAGTGATGCCTAAAGTTCCCATTATAGTTGGAGGTATTCATGCAACATCACTGCCAGAAAGAACAATAGCAGAGAAAAATTTTGATATGATTTGTCTAGGTGAGGGAGAACACGCAATGGAAGAATTATTACAAAGGATGAGAGAAAAAAAATCCTATAATGATATTAAGAATCTGTGGGTTAAAGATGAAACTGGTTTTGTTCATAAAAATGTTAAGAGACCAGTTATAAAACCTTTAGAAAGTTTGCCATATCCTGATAAATCACTTTTTGCAAAATATGGAGCCTTAAATTCTACTGTGATGATTATGACTACTAGAGGATGTCCATTTGCTTGCACTTTTTGTGTAAATAGTTTTCGAAACCAAGTTTACTCAGGAGAGGTTTATTTAAGACAAAGATCAGTTAAATCTGTTATTGATGATTTAATTGAAATAAAAAAAACATACAAACCAAAAGAAATAAGATTTGAGGATGATGTTTTTGCATATAATCAAAAATGGTTAAATGAATTTAAAGTTGAATACTCCAAGCATATTGGAATTCCATTTCACTGTTATGTAACCCCATCTACTGCTAAAGATGAAATTTTAGAAGGATTGAAAGAAGCTGGGTGTAAATCTGTTTCAATTGGTATTCAGTCAGGAAGTGAAAAAATTAGAACTAAATTACTGCACAGAAGACATTCTGATGAGTTAATTATTGCCGCTTGCGAAAGAATAAAAAAACATAAGTTAAAGATTTTTGCAGAATACATATTTGGTTTTCCTGAAGAAACTCCTGAAGATATGTGGAAATCTTATGAACTTAATGATAAAATTAAACCGTTTAGTGCATTATCTTTTATTTTTTATCCTTATCCTAAAACAGCATTAGCTGAATATAGTTTGAAAAATGGATATTTAACCAAAGAAGATTATGACAAAGTTAAAGATGGTTATGGTTCTTACCACACAAGCTGTTGGCTTGACTTACCTTATAAAGATGAAGTTTATAAATTGAATGCAATGCTTCCGATTTGGAATAAAACTCCTAAAATTTTAAAACCATTATTAAAATCAATCTTAAAATTAAAATATGGACCAATACATAAATTAATTTATTTAGCCTCAATACCCACAATGTGGTTTGAAGAATTTGTTGCAAGAATTAAGGCAATGCCAAGAATGTTGATGATGACGAGAAGTGCATTAATGAATGATGATTGGGATAAAGCTTACAAGGATAATTTAGAAATTGAATATTCACAAAATCAAGAAATATTACCTCAGCCAAAACTTATTATCGAGAATGAAGAAAATCTAATCAACGTTGAGAGCGCCGTTAAAGCTAAAGCATTAGAAGCCCTTAAAGCAAAAAGACGTAAAGAACATTTCTTTCACGGAGAAATAAAGTTCCCAAAATAAATAAATTAAAATAAAATAAAAATGGAAAAAGAATTAATCAAGCTTAATGTTATTGATAGAGATGGGAAAAAAACACTAATAGAAGCTGCCGAAGGTGCTACTATGAGAGAGGCAATCATGGATAAGTTAGCCCCTAGTATGTTTGCTCTTTGTGAAGGAAATTGTATTTGTGCAACATGCCACGTATATGTTGCACAAGAAGATTTTATTAAGTTAAAAAAAATAGAAGAAAATGAGACCGAAACAATGACCACAAATGATATAGATCAAACCCCATATTCTAGACTTAGTTGTCAAATTGAACTTGAAAAAGAAAATAATGAAATGACTGTCACAATAGCTCCGCTGACAAGCTTGTAATTCTAAATATAAAATTTTGTTTTATTTAATAGTAAATATCGATTACCTTTGAATTTTATTGGAGGCAACGCCCAGAATCGAACTGGGATACAAGGATTTGCAATCCTCTGCGTAACCATTCCGCCACGTTGCCATTCTATTCATAATAAACAATTTAAGAACCCTTTATATATAAAATATTTACAAATAGTCTATCAAATAACTACGTAAATTGATTATTGTTAATTCATATTAATAAATTATAAACTTAATTAACCTATGAGTAATGATAAATACATACATTCTGATGTTGAGGATAAGATTTATTTATATTGGGAAAAAAATAATTTATTTAAACCAACAGAAAATAAAAAAAAATTTTCAATAGTGATACCACCACCCAATGTAACTGGTAGCTTACATATGGGGCATGCTTTAAACAACTCTATTCAAGATCTGCTTGTTCGTTATCATAGAATGAATAACTTTGAGACCTTATGGCAACCAGGAACTGATCATGCAGGAATTGCTACTCAGGCTTTAGTTGAAAAAAAATTAACAGCCGAAGGGATAGATAAAAATGTAATTGGTCGAGAAAAATTTGTAGAAAAAGTTTGGGAATGGAAACACCAATATGGTGATATTATAATTAATCAACTTAAGAAATTAGGTTGTTCGTGTGATTGGTCTAGAAATGCCTTTACCATGGATGAGAATCTATCCAAATCTGTAATTAAAGTTTTTGTTGAACTTCATAAAAAAAAACTAATTTATAAAGATAAAAAATTAGTAAACTGGGATACTGTATTAAAAACAGCCATTTCTGAT
>Ga0307986_10004057_pt1 | contig 10016 bp, 9 predicted proteins | sample EllFjometageno82_FD_203170 | JGI IMG/M metagenome (GOLD analysis project Ga0307986, IMG submission 203170) | Marine microbial communities from Ellis Fjord, Antarctic Ocean - #82 | ecosystem: Environmental > Aquatic > Marine > Unclassified | place: Southern Ocean | collected 2014-10-09
TTTAAGTATTTGCAATTCCCTTTGTTTTCTAATAAGTAATTGCTTTTTGGTAATAAAAATTATTTTAGTTAGATATTTTTTTATTGTTTAGATTTTTAAGTGTAAAGAAATTTAAAAATTTTAAAGAAGACTTCACCAAAAGTTTTTTTTTAGAATTAAATAAAAAAAACGATCATCTTATCATTAATAATTTATATGTGGGCCCTTAGCTCAGTTGGTAGAGCAATTCCCTTTTAAGGAATGGGTCGATGGTTCGAGTCCATCAGGGCTCACCAAATAATTAACTTTTTGAAATTGGCGGATAATCTAAAATAACACTATTTTCCCAGTCCCTTAAGTTTTTTATTCTATTATCTGAAGAAGGGTGTGTGCTCATAAATTGTGCTGGCTCTTTACCTTTGTTTGATTTTTTCATTCTTTCCCAAAGTTTTTTTGTTTCTCTAATATCATAACCAGATAATGAAGCAAAAATCATTCCTAAATAGTCAGCTTCTGTCTCTTGTTTTCTTGAAAATGGATTCATTATTCCAATTTGAGATAATAGTCCCACTGTATTCATGCCTGAAATTCTGTTTATTTGTGATAATTTTCCACCTGAAAAAATATCAAAAAGTTGTGTGCCTGTATTTAATAATACACCTCTACTAGCTCTTTCTACTGAGTGTTTTGCTACAGCATGAGCTATTTCATGCCCCATTACAGACGCTAAGCCATCCTTATTTTTAGTTACATCAAGAAGTCCAGAATAAACAGCAATTTTACCTCCAGGCATACACCAAGCATTTTTAATTTTTTTGTTATCTATCAATATATATTCCCATGCAAAATTTGCTGTTGGATCATTTTTATCCACCTTATTGAAATATTCCGTAATCGAATCTTCCATTTTTTTTCCGATTTCTTTAATTTCAGTGAGAGTTTTTATATCATCACTCATTTTTTCTTTTTCCTTAACTTTTTCATAAATTTGTGCCGCTTGAGCATTTAGCTTGGCTTCGGAGATGATTTTAAATTGCTTTCTATCAGTAATAGGAGCTGTAGAACAGGAGTTCATAACTAGACCACAACAACCACAACCTATATAATTTAAAAATTTTCTTCTATTCATAATACAATAATCATTTTTTATATTGATACATTCATATACGAATTTAAACAATAAAATTTAGTTTTAAATTTAAAGACTATTAAACAAGACTCGTTATATCAAATAAATACATAATTTTCTTCTATTTATTCTGCTAAAATTTTGCTAAATATTTATAAATAATTTAATATGAATTTAAATAATAAAATATTAGTAGCTCTATTTATTATTTCTATTTCTTATGTTATTTACTCTAGTTATAATTAAAATATGAAAACTCATAATGATAATTCTGATAAGAATAAAATAAAAAAAAAAGAAATTTTTAATTTATGGATTTTAACTATTACCTTGAAAATTAGAAATTATTTTTTTACTGGTATTATTGTTTTAATACCGATTGGATTTACTTTATATCTAAGTAAATTTTTAATAAATATTTCTTCTAAATTATTACCAACTTCTATAAACCCAAATAATTACTTAGCTTTTTCAGTCCCAGGGTTGGAGATAATAATAACTATTCTTTTTATAACTTTCATTGGTGGGTTGTCGCTTTCTTTCCTTGGAAAAAAAGTTCTCCAATTAATTGATAAATTATTTAAACAGATCCCATTATTAGGTACTTTTTGGTCTGCTATACAACAAATGTCTCAATCGTTTAAAATTAATAAACATAAGAAAAAAAGTGTTGTCATTATTGAATATCCTCGTAAAGGAATTTGGGCTGTAGGATTTGCTACAAAAGAAAATGAAGGTGAAATTGAAAATATAGTTAAAAAAAAATTAGTCAATATTTTTGTACCAACCACACCTAATCCTACTAGTGGCTTTTTACTTATGGTCCCAAAAGAAGATGTTATATATTTAGATATGAGCTTTGAGGATGCATCTAAGTTTATTGTTTCGGCAGGGACTACAATAGTTAAAACCTAGACTATATCATTAATAATATCCGCTTGATCATATAATTTTAATAATGTTTTATATTTATCAATATTAATATTTTGATTTTCTATTTTTTTTATTTGTTTTTCAGCCATTAAAAATAAATCCTCATTTTGAATAGGGTCAGCTAACTTAAAATTTTTAACACCACTTTGTTTAAAACCGAGTAAATCACCAAAACCTCTTAACTTCATATCTTCTTCAGAAATTTCAAATCCATCATTTGAATTTTTTAATATATTAATTCTTTTTTTAGCATTAACTGTTAAGCTAGATTTAAACATTAATATACAGCTAGCTTGTTTCGTACCACGTCCGACTCTTCCTCTTAATTGATGTAATTGTGATAAGCCAAACTTATTAGCATTTTCTATTATTATAACATTAGCATTTGGAAAATCTATGCCAACCTCTATAATTGTTGTCGAAACTAAAATCGAATATTCTTTATTCAAAAATTTATTTAATATTTTTTCTTTTTCTTCGTTTTCAATCCTTCCATGAAGTAAAGCAACATTATTTGGAAAAAGTTTACTGAGAAATTTATATTTATTAACTGATGACACATGATCGAGTTTTTTAGATTCCTCTATTAAAGGACACACCCAAAATACCTGATTTCCTTCTTTTATTTCTTTTCTAACAAACTTAATGACATCATCCATTTTACTTTCTAATTTACTGTAAGTTTTAACTTCTTTTCTGTTACTCGGTTTTTCCCTAATAACAGAAACATCCATATCACCATAAACTGCCATTGTTAAAGTTCGGGGTATAGGTGTAGCTGACATCAGAAGAACATCGCAATTATCACCACCCTTGTCGGATAGAAGCTTTCTTTGTCTAACACCAAATTTGTGCTGTTCATCAATAATAATAAATCCAAGGTTTGCAAAAATTATTTTTTTTTGAAAAATTGCATGAGTGGCAAAAACCATATGAATTATATTATCTTCCAAACCCTTAACAATTTTTTTTTTTTCAATATTTTCACTTTTGCTTGAAAGTAGCTCAATGTAAACATTTTTAGGAAATAATTTTTTTGCAAGAGTATAATGTTGTCTGGCTAATATTTCTGTAGGCGCCATTAAAGCCACTTGAAAACCAGAGTTAATTACACTTAATGCAGAAATTAAAGATACAATAGTTTTTCCACTTCCTACATCACCCTGTAAAAGTCTAAACATTTTACTTTTAGAATTTAGATCTTTATTAATATCATCTAAAGATTTTTTTTGATCATTTGTAAGATTAAAATTTAATTTACTAGTAATTTTATTCTTAGCATTTTCTGTAAATTTTTTAGAAACTTTTTTAATTTTTTTAATTTTTTTTCTTATTTCTGAATTAACTAAAAAGGTTGCTAGTATCTCATCATAAGCGAGTCTTTTATAAAAACTTGCTTTATAATTTTCAATATTAGTAGGGTCATGCAATTTGATAATAGCATCATTCCAGCTTTCATTGTTAAAGTTTTTTAATATTTCTTTATCATGCCATTCATTTAATATGGGTAAATTTTTTAAAATTTGGTTAATAATCTTATTGTAAGTTTTTTCTGTAATTCCCCCTGTTAAAGAATATTTGTTTTCAATAGTTTCTATCAAGGATCTATCATCGGAAACATAAGTAGGGTTTGTAATTTGGTATCGTCCTTTATAAGAAGTAATTTTTCCATTAATTGTTACTTCTTTATTTAATTGTAATATTTTTCGTACATAACCTTCATGACTATTAAAAAATATACAATCAATTTTATCAGTTGAATCTAGGCAATTTACTTTATTAGGTAAATTTCTTATTCTTGGAAACTGGTATTTTACTGGAACTACTCTAATTGTTTGAACTTTTCCAATTAGAAGATCACTAATATTAGTTATTAAAGTTCTATCTGTATATGATTTAGGTAATCTCCATAATAGATCAAAAATATTATTAATCTTTTTTTTCTTTAAAATTTCCATGGTTTTTTTCCCCACACCATTCAATTTTGTTAGATCAGCTAATAAATAATCAAAATTATTCTTATTTTCCATGTTAGAAACAATATATTAAAATTTATGATGATTAATATAAAGGATTTAAAAAATAAAATTCATTATCGTGCAAATTATAGAGGCACTAAGGAAATGGATAAATTATTAGGTACATTTATAAAAAAATATATTGACCATTTAAATGAGGCGGAACTTCTACTTTTATGTGATCTACTCGATTTTGATGATGAAAATCTTTATAAATTCAATCAAAGACAAAAAACTACTATTAAAATCGAATTTAATAAAATTACAGAATTATTTAAAAATTATAAGTATGAGAAAGAATAGTGGCGGAGAGACTGAGATTCGAACTCAGGAAAGAGTTGCCCCTTTGCCGGTTTTCAAGACCGGTGCATTCAACCGCTCTGCCATCTCTCCGTTAGTGAGTGTTTTAGCTAACAATCTTAAATTTTCAACAAAAAAACTATAATAATATATCTAGAAAGTTAGTTTCTAATAGTTTCAACCTATAAAATCCCAGAATATTATGTTAGGGCAATATAATGAAAAAAATTTTAGGAATCGTGGTTCTGAGTTTGTTGTTGAGTGTGAATGCCTATACAAATAATTTAAAATTTACTAAAATAATTAAATTAAATAATCCTTGGGGATCTTCATTTATTAATAATAATGAACTGATTATTACAGAAAAAAGTGGAAAAATAAAAATCATTAATATTAAAAGTGGTAATGCTGACGTAGTTGATCATGATTTGAATTTTTTAGAACATGGTCAAGGAGGATTATTAGATATTATTTATAAAGATAATTATCTTTGGATCTCTTATACAGAAAATAGAGGTAACTCAGAAACAAGTACATCAATTGCAAGAGGTAAATTTAATAGAGACAAAATAGTATTTAATAATATATTTCAAGCAAATCCACCTATAGTATCTGGTTACCATTTTGGTTCTAGGCTCGCTATAAAAGATGATTATATATTTGCATCGGTCGGCGAAAGAGGACAGGGCATGATTGCTCAAGACCCAACTAAACATCCGGGAAGCATCATAAGAGTTCACTTAGATGGTAGTATTCCAAAAGGTAATCCAAAATTTGAGGGAAAAGATAATTGGTTACCTGAAATTTATCAAATAGGTATTCGTAACCCACAAGGGTTAATATTTTCTGATTTTGATAAGAAAATATATTTAAGTAATCATGGGGCAAAAGGAGGCGACTGGTTTGGAGAAGCCAAAAAAGGAGAAAACTATGGTTGGAAAATTTTAGGATGGGGAGGTAAAAATTATTCGGGAATTTCTATTGGACCTAAGTGGTTACCAGGATTTACCAAAGCTATTAAATATTGGGTACCTTCAATAGCAACGAGCGCTATTACGATTTATAAAGGGGATGAATTTAGTAATTGGAACGGTCATGCTTTAATCACCTCATTAAAAGATCAATCTTTGAGAAAACTTATATTCAACGATCTATCTAGTATAAAAGAAGAAATTATTTTTAAAAATAAAATAGGAAGATTAAGAGATATTCAAGTTCACCCAACTACAGGTAAGATATATTTTTTAAATCAAGACTCACTTTGGCTAATGGAAAAAAATTAAACTATTAGGTAGTAAATCATGAGAGACACATATTTAAAATACCAACAACAGGCCAGCTGATCAAAACTAATCTAAACATTAATTAGCATTATAAATTTAACTATATATAGACAATACATTTAATTAATGAATTATAGCTTAAATTTTAAATTATAATGAAAAATAATGACTTCAATAAAGGTATTGCCTTAACTGCCTTAGGTTCATTTTGGTGGGGTGTAATAGGAGTAATATATTTCAAATATATTTCTTTTATTGGACATATAGAGGTAGTTTTACACAGATGTATTTGGACGGCCTTTTTTTTGATAATTACAACAACCTATTTTTCAAAATGGAAGATTTTTTTTAATATAATAAAAAATTATAAAATATTAATTACTCTTTTTTTTTCAGGATTATTAATCTTTATAAATTGGGCTGTTTGGATTTATGCTGTAGCAAATAATAAAATTATTGATGCGAGTTTTGGATACTTTATAATGCCAATTTTTAGTGTTTTATTAGGAAATATTTTTTTTAAAGAACTGCTAAATACAAAAAGAAAAATCTCAATAATTTTAGTTTTATTTTCAATATCGTCTTTATTTTTTGTAAACTTTAAATCTATACCTTGGGTTGGCCTTGTAGTTGCATTAAGTTGGGGCTTTTATAATTTATTAAGAAAAAAAATACATGTTGATACAGGTGTTGGTCTTTTAATTGAAAGTCTTTTTATTTTACCATTTGCTTTAGTAGCTTTTTATCTGATTGCCCAACTAGGATTAAATGATTTTACTTTTACAAATATTCCATTAATGTTTTTACTTTTATTAGCAGGACCAATGACAATAATTCCATTATTTTTATATGTTAGAGGTGTTGAGCTGTGTGGTTTAGGTGCTACTGGTATGATATTCTACATAACACCTACATTTCAATTTATACTAGGTTTTTTTTATTATAATGAGCCTTTTTCAATCACAAAGTTAGTAAGCTTCATTTTAATCTGGATTGCTGTGTTTATTTATTTAAAAGATTTATATGAAAATAATTAAAATATTATCTATTTTGTTAATATCATTCCTTTTGCTACCGGTATCAGCTAACGATCATTCATTTGAAGATTGGTTGAAAGAGTTTAAAATATATGCATTAAAAAATAATATTTCAGAAAAAACTTTTAACAAAACAATGACAGGTGTTGTTTTTTTACCTAAAGTTATCAAATATGATCGTTTTCAACCTGAATTTTATGAAGATACTAAAACTTATGTTTCAAAAAGAAGCTCTAAACAGAAAGTTAAAAAAGGAGTTGAGCTTTATAAAAAAAATAAAGATTTTATTAATTCAATAGATAATAAATATTCAGTTGAAAAAAATTTACTTCTTGCATTGATGGGCATCGAAACTAATTTTGGTACATATGTTGGTAAAATGGATATTTTATCTTCTCTGGCAACGCTCAGTTATGACAAAAGAAGATCTGAATTTTTTACAAAAGAATTATTAACAATACTTCAATTAGTAGATGAAGGTGTGATAGATCATAAAATTTTATATGGTTCATGGGCGGGGGCTTTTGGAAATTTTCAGTTCATGCCTAGTACAATAAGAAACTATGCAATTGATTACGATAAAAACAATGTAATCGAGCTCAAAACGACAATAGATTCGTTTGCTTCAGCAGCTAATTATATTAACAAAATTGGATGGAAAAAAAATGAACCTTGTTTCATAAAGGTTACTTTAAAAAATGATACACCAAAAATATTACTAAACACTTCAGCAAAAAAAATTAATAATAAAAAAAAATTTAGATTTTTAAAAAAATATATAAGTAGTGATATAAAATATAATATTAATGACGATCAAATTGGAGCAATTATAACACCAGATAAAGATATTGTACCTAATTCTGAAAATTTAAAACCAGCATTTATTGTATTTGAAAACTATGAAAAAATACTTCAATGGAACCGCTCTTTGAGATTTGGTTTAGCTGTCTGCACACTTAAGGATCATTTGAAAAATGCGCTATAAGAAATATACAATTATATTTATTCTTTTATTGTTCCCCAATTGCACAAATATAAACATAGAAGGGAAAAAATCCAAGATTATTTTAGCTAATAATTTTACAAATAAGGGTTTCACGGTTATTTATAATGAAGATCTATACAATAGTAATGCAATTTCAAATAAGATTGACGATCGAAGTTTGGTAATATTTCAAAAAAATCTTAAAAAGAACACTCAAGTAAAAATTACAAATATTCTGAACGGTAAATCTTTAATCGCCATAGTTGGAAAAAAATCTAAATATCCACTATTTAACAATTCGGTAATTTCAAAAAGAATAGCAGACAGTTTAGATTTAAACCCAGATGAGCCTTATATTCAAATTTTTGCAATATCTGAGAATTCTTTATTTATTGCAAAAAAAGCTAAAACTTTTGACGAAGAAAAGAAAGTGGCTGCTAAAGCCCCTGTTAAAAGCATTAGTATCAATGATCTGAATGAAATTAAAATTAAAAAAACCTCTAAAAAAAAAAATTACAGGTTTTCATATACAATCAAGATAGCTGATTTTTATTTTAAAGATACAGCTTTAATTATGATAAAAAGAATTCAAACCGAAGTAAATATTCAAAAACCTAAAGTAAAAAAAATATCTGACAAAAAATATAGGGTTTATTTAGGACCATTTAATAACATTAACTCTCTACAAAAATCATTTAATGATATAAAGATACTTGAGTTCGAGAATATTGAAATTATAAAAAATGATTAAATTAAAACTATTAACTTTATTAACTTATCTAATCTTGACATTGAACGCTTATGGAGCGTTTGATATAAAAGCTAGAAGCGCAATTCTTCAGGATTTCCTATCAGGTGAAATTCTTTATGAAAAAGGTGCTGATAACTCTATTTATCCTGCGTCAATGACTAAAATTATGACAGCAATTATTGCTTTTGATTTATTAAAAAGTGGTGATTTAAAATTAGATGAAAAATTTTTAGTTTCAGAAAAAGCTTGGCGTCTTTCAACAGCCGGATATTCATCTATGTTTATAATGGTTGGTGATGAAGTCAGTGTTGAAAATTTACTTAAAGGAATAATTATTGCCTCTGGAAATGATGCCTGCATAGCACTTGCTGAAGGTATAGCTGGCTCAGAAGATGAGTTTGCGATAATGATGACTACTAAAGCAAAAGAAATTGGCATGAAGAATACAAATTTTACTAACTCATCAGGTATTAACGACCCAAATAATGTATCTACCGTTAGAGATGTCATGATAATGTCAAATTATCTCATTAAGGAATTCCCAGAAGAATATAAGTATTTTGCCGAAAAGGAATTTACTTGGTATAGAACAGGTGGTGATCCGATTACTCAGGGAAATAGAAACCCTCTTTTGTATAAAAAATTTGGCGTAGATGGCATTAAAACTGGATATCTTGCTGTTGAGAGATATTCGCTTGCATCGTCGGTATACAGAAATGGTCGTAGATTAATCGCTGTTGGTAGTGGTTTTGAAACTAAAAATTTAAGATCTAAAGAAAGTGCAAAACTCTTAACATGGGGGTTAACTAATTTTGATCTAATAGAAATAAGTAAGTCTGATACCCCTATAGGAGAAGTAGAAGTTTGGCTTGGAAAAAAATCTACAATAAATTCTTATGTAAAAAAAAATATTTATAAAACTATTCCTAAATCTCGAAAAAAAAATTTAAAAGTTACATTGAATTATAACGGACCTATACAAGCACCAATTAAAAAAGATGATATTATAGGTAAACTAATTGTTACATATAAAAATGAAACTCCTATAGAATATGATTTATTAGCATTTGAAGATGTAAAAAAAATAAATGTACTTGCTAGAATATTAAAATCTATTAATTATCTAATTTGGGGCGATGTCTAAAAATCCAATTATTGTATTTGAAGGTGTAGAAGCAAGTGGAAAATCTTACCACATGGAAAACGTAGCAAATTATCTTAAAAAAAAGAAAAAAAAATTTATTAAAATTAGAGAACCTGGTGGAAACAAAAATTCAGAAAAAATAAGAAAGTTAATCTTAGACAATAAATCTAATTTTAATAAAAATACAGATCTCCTTTTATATTTATCAGCTAGATCTGAAAATATTGAACTTATAAAAAAACATCTCGGAAAAAAAATAATTTTAATTGATAGATTTATTGATTCTACAATTGCTTATCAGCACTATGGCATGGGTGTGAATATTAAATTAATAAAAACAATTAACAATTATTTATTAAAAAAAATTAAAGTTGATTTTACATTTCTTAATCTCGTAAATAAAAAAAATATGCAATTAAGGTTATTAAAAAGAAAAAAGTTAAATAGATATGATAAA
>Ga0307986_10004059_pt1 | contig 10014 bp, 25 predicted proteins | sample EllFjometageno82_FD_203170 | JGI IMG/M metagenome (GOLD analysis project Ga0307986, IMG submission 203170) | Marine microbial communities from Ellis Fjord, Antarctic Ocean - #82 | ecosystem: Environmental > Aquatic > Marine > Unclassified | place: Southern Ocean | collected 2014-10-09
ATTTTCATTGTTCTTCCTATTTATCTGGTTTATGCGTATATTATACTCGCATTCAGTATGCTTGTCAAGAGATTTTTATTTGTTTCAGAAGTTCTTTAACTTCTTCTATGGGATATTCGGAGTACTCTATCCTTATTAAGAACTGATACATCATGCCCCACTCTTTAAGCCTACGATCAATCTGGTATTGATGAAGTGGACTCTCAATAGAAGTCTCTACGGTATCAAGAACCTCTCGTGGGGTTGATGTATCCTCGTAGTCGTGATGAAAGTAGTCTTTCTTCCTTCCAAAAACCTTAGCCCAGTTGTTCTCATATTGCGCTCGATCTGTACGATCTCTATCCCCTTTACCCCCGTGTGTTGCATCACTCACTTTCAATTCTCCTTAACGTAGCTAGTTTTTCTTCGTCTGTCATAATAATCCACTCCCGAATCTCGGAAGTGGTTCTCTTACAGCCCGTGCAGTATATAGCTCCAGGGTCTGTACTGTAAGTGCATACTTGAATGCAAGGCGATGGCACTACACTTACTGGCCTAGGTTTTCCTCTTCTCATATTAGTCCCATAAGTTTTCGTAGTACTTCCCAAATAGTCGGAAACCGTTGCTGATCCTTTCCTGATCGCGAAACACTAAATCATCAAAAGTCCACTCTGTTAGCTTACTCTCAAAGGCAAAAAGCATCTCGTTCATCGCCCAGTACCAAGCATCATGGTGAAACTCATCAGTCTCTCCTTTTGCAGGGTCAGGTACAGTACCTATTAAATGCTGTGGTCGGTCCCCAAAACATACTAATGGAGCACTATGGGTCTCTTGACGAAGCTGAGTCAACATAGGCACAACTATGTGTGCAAGTGTATGATCCATTGACCAAGTATCGTACTTATCAATATGAACAGATACTTTCGGTACACTCTCGTAGCCAAACTTCTCATTAAGAAAATTATGGTACCAACGGTTTTTAGGGTATCCCCCTATCTTAACTTTCATAATCAATCCTCATTTTATTCATAGCCACCCTATAACAATGTTAATCATAATTAAGTATACACACAAAAGATTGGAAAGCACAACAAACGTGCGTATGAGAGAAATTCTATCTTCATTTTGTACATCATAGCCGTCCTCTTCATCGAAAGAACCCAGCGCATGTTTCCATATTGTCCACAGTCTTTTCATCACAATCCAATTAGTCCCCAGCCATGATTGGCTATAGCGTTAAGTATGATTGCCAAACAAGTAAGCATATGTGTAAACCACCAGATGCTACGAATAATGGCAATAGTGTTTGCTTGTCGATCTGTTTCACCAACTTTCTCCCCTAATGATTTAGCCCAAATTCTCCACCACATTCTAATTCTGCTATAAGTCTTTAGCTTCATACGAGTTTACTCCAGTCTGTATCTTCAGGCATCATCTGTATCTGACCCCCAAATTGTTCCTCTTTTTTGAGTTTATTGTAGATACTTGCGTTATTCATACGCAAACCATAACCTTCTTTGTGACATCTGTAGAGTGAGCCGCTTTCACCATAGAACTCATAGTAGTCACCATCTTCTTTAACTTGAGTAACACCGCTATTGATTCTCCAACTGTCATTACCCAAGTACCCACCACTCCATCCTGCTAGAACTTTGTAGAAAGGGAAAGCACCTTTGCCTTCTTTGATCTTTAGTACTACCCAGTTGTCTGGTGTATATTCAGTCACGTTCCCAAACTCCTATGTACCACTCGTTAAATGCTGTAAAATCTTCTTCTAGTTCAAAGCGTACAGTATCAAAGTATACGTCTGTAAACTCTTTAATATCATATCTCCATTGAAAGCAGTGATCTTTACACCACTCTCTCACTGCACGCCGAAGGTCAGTATGTGCATCAGTGTCATAGTCGCTAAACGGTATCCATTTACGTTTATGATCTACAATCTCTTGAGGTGTCATAGGTCTATCCAATTCTTGATGAGTCATTTTTGTTTACCTCTCTTTGCATTTTATTATAGTCTTGTTTGACTTCCCACATAGCTTGTGCATCCATATGCATAAAAAGACCTCCTAGGCATAAAAGTAAAAAGCCTAAACCTATTATAATTGCTACAATAATCTCAAACATTACACATTCTCCCATAATATGTCGGTGAGTATAACCTCATAGGCATATGCTTCGACCTCCCAAGGAGTCTCCATATACTCCAGATCTACGCAGTCGATGACTACTTTGTTGTGCTTCCAAACATGGTCGATCATGTTGATCTGACCCTTGCAAAACTGCTTAGCATGTACTAACTCATGAGCAATATTGCTTGCAATTTCGTGAGGCTCGTATGCTACTTCTTCTTCGCCTTCAAACATCCAATGAGTAGCAACACTAACAACGGCCTCAGTTTCATCACCAATACAGAAACCTGCGTGAGTACCTAACTCTTCACCTTCATCAACAAACTTTTTAAGTTCAACATAAATAGTGTACTCAGCGTCTGCTGGGAACAAGGATACTATGCACTCATCAATAAAAGAGTGGTAGTTAGTGGTGTTTTTGCCTTCAGTAAATACGTTTATCATCTCTTTCTCCAGTTAATATAGATATTATACGCACGTTTAGGCATTTTGTCAAGAACTATTTCAAGGAAAAAGGGTTCTCTGCCAGCTTCTCTTGCCTCTTTCTCTCTCTCGCAACAGCAGAAGCTCTACGTTTTTGCTTTCGAGAGGCTGGTTTTTCGTAATACTCTTTCTCTCTATAGTCATAAAGTTTGTTGCTATCATTGATCTTGCGCTTAAAAATACGCAGTGCTTGCTCAATATTGCCATTCCTTACTTTAACATTCATCCATCGTCCTCTCTATCCATATAAATCCATATAGCTAACAGAGCAAAAACTATCGTCCATTCTACTAGTGTCATTTAACAAACCTATATCCGCGCTTACGAAGGTAAGCTACCTGGTTACGAATAGCCTGTTCAGATCTATCAGGTAAAAGTGCACATACTTCTTCTATACACGCATGATAGTAATACATAGCAAGTGTTTTTCGCTCCGTATCTGTCCAAGGCTTTCTTTTATATTTTTTCATGAAGTTATTATATCGAAATGCAAGCCTGTTGTCAAGAAATTTTTTTAGCAGCTCAAAAATATATCTTGACATTTAGTGCATTTTTGAGTATAATTCACCCATAAAATATATAAAAATAGTTAGGTCAAAAAGGAAAGTTCTTGACTTATTACCCATTTGTGCGTATAATAGTTATTCTGAAGTGGACAAACCAATCCAAGAAACGGAGAATTTATGTTAGAACTAGCAGTACTAATGTTTTGTATGATAGGTTGTGGCATGACTTGCCATGCCTTAGGCAAACAAGAAGGGATTGAAAGTACTATTGAGCATCTTGTAGATGAAGGCTTGTTGCAGATAGATGAAGAATAAACTAATAATACGCGAGGAGGTTAAGCCAGACAACACCCTTACCTACGTCGTAGAAGATAAGTATACAGTATATATGCTAACAGGTAACTTAGCCTGTGCAAAAGAGTTAGTAGAAAACCTTAAACTAGAATACAACCGGGAGAAGCAAAATGCCAGCTAAATTTAAAGAATCAGTAAAAGTATTAGTAAACCGTGATGCTAAGAAGTACAAAACAATTAATTATTTTATGCACGCTACCACAACTAAAGAGTTGGTAAGTGCCTATGACAGCACAAGTACGACTCCTAAGCGCAAGCAAGCCATTCGTAACGAGCTAATTCGTCGAAGGGTATCTGTGTGAAGAAAGTAGTAATATATAGCAAAAGCAAGTGTCCCTACTGTACTTATGCAGAGGACGCTTGCAAGCAGTTATGTAAGTTAGATGGAGAGTTTAACCATGTAGTTCTAAAGCTAGATGAAGATTATACTAAGTTAGAGTTTAAGACTATCTTTCCTAATGCTAATACTGTACCACAAATTATTGTGGATGGTGTGCAAATTGGGGGATGGGATGAGTTTAAGCCAAGAGTATTGGCACGGATACAGGGAGAGTAGTCTCCCCTTTAAGCAGGCTACAAACGGGTCTTATAGACCTAAGTTCTATGGAGAAAGAAAGTTGAAAGAGAAAAAAGAGGCCGTGTGCTATTTGTGCAACATGGTTACAGCGATTAGTTGTTTAGCCTTACCGTTCATAACAATATACGCCAGCGCAGCAGGTATGTAAATATCTAAGGAGATCACATGAATAGAGAACAAGTACAAAAACAATTAGCAGTAGACGAAGGGATAGTACACGAAGTATACCTTGATCATTTAGGCTATGCCACATTCGGCATCGGGCACTTAATTACGGATAAAGATCCAGAGCAAGAGTATACAGTAGGTACTCCTATCAGCGAAGAGAGGGTAACAGAAGCTTTCCAAGCTGATCTCGATATTTCTATTGGGGAATGTAAAGTTCTCTTTGACCTGTGGGATACTTACCCAGGGGAAGTCCAAGAGATACTCGTCAATATGATGTTTAATCTTGGACGTCCTCGACTTAGTAAGTTCAAAAACTTCAAGAAAGCTGTCGATTCAGGTGACTGGGCCAAAGCTGGTATTGAAGGAAGAGACTCCTTATGGTGGAAACAAGTAGGTAATAGAGCTGAAAGGCTTATGGTAAGAATAGAAAGTGTCTAAACTTTTGATGGGAATTATAGCAGCGATGGGTAGTGCAGGTTTTCTGTACTACCAATTCGCTGTTGTACCCATGCAAAATAAACTAGAAGAACAAACGGCAGTAATCCTAGCCCAAGACCTGCGAGATCAAGAGCAGAAGGCTACAATTATCGCAATACAAGACAACATGGAGAAGACAGTAGCAGCAAGTGCTACTCTTCAGAAGCAGAATCAACAGTACGAAACTCAGATGGCCGACTACTTGGACATCTTTCGCAGACATAACATAGCGCAGTTAGCTAGTGCAAAACCTGGTTTAATGACTACGCGAGTGAACAAAGGCACGGAGAAAGTATTCAATGAAATTGAAGATATTAGCAAGCGCATTAACGCTCTTAACGATTAGTGGATGCAGTTTACTACAGCAACCTCCTCGTGAAGTAGAGATTATAACCAAACCGATAGAGATTATAATCACACAACCTATCATGCCACGACCCCTGAATCTCAAGGAGCCAAATTGGTATGTAGTATCAGACACTAGAATAGCCAACAAAGACGGCTTATACCCCGAAGGCTATACCTATTTCGATAAGTTCGTAGACGATATCAAAAAGAAGCATGGTGGCGATCTAGTGTTTATCGCAATGAGTGTAGCAGACTATGAGCTTATGTCGTATAACACACAAGAGCTAAAGAGATATATTAGCCAGCTAGGAGAAGTAATCGTTTACTACAAAGATGTGACCACTCCTACAGAGACAACAGATGGCATACAGTGATAAAGTACTAGACCACTACGAGAACCCACGCAATGTGGGTATTCTTGATGCTGATGCAAAAAACGTAGGCACAGGTATGGTAGGAGCACCTGCCTGTGGAGACGTAATGCGCCTGCAAATACAAGTAAATGATCAAGATATAATTACTGATGCAAAGTTCAAGACCTACGGGTGCGGATCGGCTATAGCATCCAGTTCACTTTTGACCGAGTGGGTGAAAGGTAAGCACATGGATGAAGCATACAAAATTAAAAATACAGATCTAGCCCTAGAGCTGGCTCTTCCTCCTGTAAAAATTCACTGTTCGGTTCTTGCCGAAGATGCAATCAAAACAGCTATACGCGACCTAAAGTCAAAAAGATGATAGAGGTAACAAATGAAGCAATTCATCAAGCAACTCGAAAGCTGCTTAAACAAGGCCGAGATTCTTTACGAGTAGGTTTGGAGCCTTCTGGTTGTGCTGGGTATAGTTATATCCTCGAGTATTATAATGGTAACGATACTGAGTATCATACACAGTTTAAGTTTGACGACTTAACTATTTATATAGACCATAAGTCTTTACCCCTGCTTACAGGCATGACCTTAGATTATGTATACGAAGGTCTCAACGAAGGTTTTAAGTTCATAAACCCTAACCTCACTACTGAATGTGGGTGTGGTGAATCTGTAAATGCTTAAAATAGTTCTTGACAAGATACCCGAACTTTAGTATAATACATATTCAATTTCAGAGAGTACCACATGAATTTATTCTATTTAGACGAAGATCTCGATAAGTGTGCAGAGTTTCATGTTGATAAACACGTCAACAAAATGATACTCGAAGCCGCACAGCTCATCAACACAAACCTCTGGATAGATCATCTATTCGGGTTTGTTCCTCGTGCTATTACCAAAGAAGAGAATGCTATTCTACAGACTACTCGTAAAGAGCAGAAAGAGTTAGCTATGGAAGATCGTATTTTTCCATATCTGCCTACTATGCAAAACCATCCTAGTTGTGTGTGGGTGCGTTCTTCACTAGAAAATTACTTCTGGACTAACTGTTACGCCTTTGCTCTCGGTAGCGAAGCACACTATCGTTATGGTAGTAATCACAAAAGTCTCGCAATGCTTTATGCCTTGCCAGAACCTAAACACATGGAAGACCACGGCTTCACTAAGTTTGCCTTGGCAATGACAGAGGAGTTAAAAGACGATGATAACCCTATACAGTCTTATCGTAATTTCTATATGCTCGACAAAGCTACGTTCGCTTCGTGGAAGTATAGAAACAAACCACACTGGTGGGACGAAGAACTAGCCGACTATGACAACCGAATCTCAGGACAATAAAATGACAGTAAGATTAATATCAGCATCGCACGACAACTTATTAGAAGATATCGCAATGATGGCTAGAGTATCAAACCCTAGTAATCAGTATAATACTGAAACTTCAGAGAAATTAGTACGGTATCTAATTAAACACAACCACTGGTCGCCTTTTGAGATGGCTAGTATTACTCTGGAAATTAATACTACACGAGATATAGCGCATCAAATCGTTCGTCACCGTAGTTTTGCTTTTCAAGAGTTTAGCCAACGCTATGCCGACCCTGCGGCAATGGGATATCCTTTTGAGCTAAGAGAATGTCGAATGCAGGATGAATCAAACAGACAGAACAGTGTTGAAACTACGGATCATACTCTAACTGCAAAGTGGATACTTACTCAGAAAAGAGTTATAGCAGCAGCCGAAGGCGCATATAACTGGGCTATTGAGAATGGCATTGCTAAAGAGCAGGCCAGAGCCGTACTTCCAGAAGGCTTAACAAAGACTCGTCTTTATATGTCAGGAACTGTAAGATCGTGGATTCACTACATTGACGTAAGGACTACGCCAGGTACTCAGAAAGAACATATGGACGTTGCACGAGAGTGTGCGTATACAATTAATAAGTTCTTTCCTATGATTAAGGACTTTGTACATGGAGATTAAAGACTTAAAAGGCTTTATCAATGTAGCTCGTAGCGGAGAGCTTCCGAGGTGGGAGGCTCCAGGCAAAAAATTTGATAGTGAGAAACCTAAGATGTACCTTCTGCCTCCGAAAGCTACGGTCGAAGTAGCAAAGGTACTGACTTTCGGTGCATCCAAGTACGATGAAGAGAACTGGCGAAAGCTAGAGGATGCCCAGAAAAGATACAGCGGTGGTGCACTTCGGCACATATTCTCCCATCTGGACGGAGAGCTAGAAGATCCAGAAACAAATTTGTCGCATCTAGCACACGCTATTTGCTGTTTAATGTTTAAATTAGAATTGGAGTTAGAGACGGATGGCGAAGCGCGTAAAGAAGAAGAGCTACGAAAACTTATCGAAGGTGAACATCGAGAAAGTTATAGCCCTATTGAACCCCACAGACACCCTTACAGAGAAACCGATTTCTAAAAAAGAAGCGTGTGACATTCTTAATATTGCCTATAATACTACTAGGCTAAGTAATATCATAGAAGAATATAATGACCAAAAAGAGTATACTAAAACCCGTAAAGCAGGTCTTCGTGGCCGCCCAGCAACTGATGCAGAAATCTGTGAAACGTGCGAGAGCTTCCTCGGAGGAGATACTATATCAGATATTTCTAAACGACTCTTTCGTTCAGCAGGGTTTGTACGCGGAATTCTTGAAAGAGTTGGAGTCCCGGCGAGACCCAACAACAAAGAAGAAAGACTAACTCCTCATTACTTCCCCGATGAGTGCGTAGCTGAAGACTTTAAAATGGGAGAAGTAGCGTGGTCATCAACCTACCACAGCACAGTCATAGTTAAAGAACGACTAGACTCAGAATGGTTGGCAAGTAAGAAAGGCATGACACAGTTTGACTATGAAGGCAAGTATGGCTGTCCATGTTACTCTGTATATGTAGTTCAGAAAGTAGACAGCGAAGATACTTTCTTTTCTAGTGTACAATCTGGTGGTTTCAGTGCGTATGCTCCTGCATATGAATTAGGAACACTACAACATTTGAAAAAATATGGTGTGAATTTGGAGAGGTTGTAAAAAATATTTCTTGACGCATAGCTTAAAATTGCGTATAATATCTTTTCAAATCAAGGAGAATAACATTGGGAGACCGATTCTATACTCAGCAACTACAAGCACTGGGCGACTGCCCAGGTAATAAAAACCCTAACAGAAGGACACGAAAAGTGGCTTGGGACGACGATAAGAAAGCACAGGCAGTAAACCTGTATGAAGAAGCACAACCAACTCCAGAGACTAGCATGGAGATTGTTAAAGATATTGCAGACGAATTAGACGAGTCACCTAACGGTGTTCGTATGATCTTAACAAAAGCTGGCGTTTATGTTAAGAAAACCCCTGCCGCTAAATCTAGTGGTGGAGCTACAGGTGGAGGGGCGGGTACGCGAGTATCTAAAGCTGCCGCAGCTGACGCGCTCATAGCAGCACTCAGTGATGCCGGACAGCCTGTAGATGAAGAGATTATTGCCAAACTTACTGGCAAAGCCTCACAATACTTTACTTCAATAATCACAGCGATTAACGAAGCTTAAGTAATCCACACCCTACTAGATTCGTCTAGTGGGGTGTTTTTATATCTACTATAAATAACCTTGCAGTAAGTATACTCACAATAATGATTGCTGAAATACTACCAAGGAGCTATAGTGAAAAAGCAAGAACTGGCACAGTTAGTGCACAATTATGGAGACGCTGTTATTACATATCGTAGCGAGCACTCCAAGAAACTAAAGTACAATGTTTGTACCTTAGACTTTTCTACTCCCTACATTCAAAAGAAGAAGAATAGGGCAAAAGAAACGGATGACACCCTTCTTTTCTTCTGTTGGGATACCGACTCATATCGACTACTCAGACCTGCTAATGTGTCTAGTGTTGTGCCTTTGTCTTCTATTCTCAAAAATGAGGGAAGATAATGGAACTTCATCAGGCTCCTGAAGCGTACTCTCGTGTAATTCACTATGACGAAGTTAAAGAAGTGCAAGTAAGACTTACTATTAATACCTTTCGGGGTATTGAGTATTTGCATCTTCGTAAATATTATATGGACTTTGATGAAGAGTGGAAACCTACCCCTGAGGGAGTAGCAATGCCGCTTGATCTTTCCAACTCCAGAGAAATGTTCATGGGATTAGTAGAGATACTATCGCTAGCAGAGTCAAAGGAAATGGTAGAAGAACATTTTTCAGATCTAATTAAGGATCTTTATAAATAGTTCTTGACAAGTTTGTTTAAATCCCGTATAATATACTTTCTTATTTAGGGGAAATACATGCAAGCATTTTTAGATAGAGCGAGTACTATGTACTACGAAGGTTATCCTCTCATTTCTGATGAAGAGTTCGACCTTCTAGCTGAAAAGCACAACTACAACAAAGTGGGTTACACTGTTACGGATGCGGTTTCGCATACTTATCAAATGTACTCGTTGCAGAAGTGTTTTGACCTAGACAAAGCTCCTCTTGATATTAAGCAGTGTCTTGTTAGTCCTAAATTGGATGGAGCAGCAGTATCTTTACTATATGTTAACGGACACCTAGAGTTAGCTTTAACTAGAGGCGACGGAGTACAAGGTAGAGACATCACTGATA
>Ga0307986_10004060_pt1 | contig 10014 bp, 10 predicted proteins | sample EllFjometageno82_FD_203170 | JGI IMG/M metagenome (GOLD analysis project Ga0307986, IMG submission 203170) | Marine microbial communities from Ellis Fjord, Antarctic Ocean - #82 | ecosystem: Environmental > Aquatic > Marine > Unclassified | place: Southern Ocean | collected 2014-10-09
TGAGAAAATACACAAAACTTCCATTTGATGTTCATTTAATGATTTCTCCAGTTCATAAATATATTAATGATTATGCAGAAGCTGGAGCAGATATTATTACAATACATCCAGAGGCAACTGAAGACTTAAAAAAATCTATTAAAAGTATTAAAGATTTAAATAAAAAAGTTGGAGTTTCATTAAATCCCAAAACAAAAATTGATTTAATAATTAATTTATTAAATGAAATTGATTTGGTTTTGATTATGAGTGTAAACCCTGGATTTGGAGGGCAAAAATTTATACCTGAGGTATTGGAAAAAATTAGAGATCTAAAAAAAATAAAAGACAAAAATGATTTAAAATTTGACATTGAAATTGACGGTGGAATTAATTTTGATAATAATAAGTTAGCAATAGAAGCAGGTGCAAATATTTTAGTTTCTGGCACCACTGTGTTCAAAAATAATAATGGAAATATAAAAAAAAATATAGAACTTTTAAAATCAAGTTAAATAATGATTTTTGATAATTCATTAAATTTTATTAATAATTTATTTACATTTTTTAAAAAAAAGGGTCGCTCTATTTATCTAAATTCTAATATTTATAATAAAAGAATTTCTTCTTCCTCTAATAGCCCTTTAGAGTATCAACCAAGCCCTGATTTATTAGATTGTCTTGTTAAATATAATAAAAAGAAGATTAATATTGAAAATTATTCGTTAAATGAAATATGGGATAATAAAAATTTAAATCAGAAAGATTACAAAAAATTAAATAGTTTTTTTTGGTTATTTAGCTTGGATTTAAAATCTTCAAAAAAAAATACACAAGATATAATTTTACAATGGATTGAAAAAAATCACAGATATAATTTTAGAGCCTGGGAAGTTGATATTGTTGCACAAAGAACAATTGCCTGGATTTCAAATTCTAGACTTACTTATGAAGATGGAAAAAATAATTATAAAAAAAAATTTAATAATGTTATAAAAAAACAGATTAATCATTTGATTAATGAGATAGAACGGTCAGAATGGGTCGATGATAAAATGATTGGTTGCTCAGCTATTATTTTAGCTGGATTATCCTATCAAGATAAGGATGGTCATTTAAAAACAGGGTTAAGTTTACTAAAAAAACTCGTAAAATTTTCTTTTGATAATGATGGTTTTCCAAAATCAAGAAATATTAGACAACTAAATTTTTATTTAAAATATTTTATTTTAATTAGAGAATGGCTTAAGGAATCACAGAATGAAATACCAAACTATATTAATGAAAATATATATTATTTAGGTCAAGCATATGCATTTACTTGGCAAAACAATAAGGTTAATTTGTTATTTAATGGAAATCATGAGGCCAATAATGTTGATTTTGATTATTACTTAAAAAGACTTGGATATAATTTTAAAAACTTAAACAACGAATTGGGTGGTTATGCAATTCTTAATAACAAAAAAACTTCACTAATAATGGACATTGGTGCAAGTCCAGATAAGAAATTTTCATCTAATTATCAGGCGGGAGCCCTTTCATTTGAGATACTATCAAATGGAAAAAAATTAATTTGTAACTCAGGTTATTTTCAAAATTACAATCACCAATTAAACAGATTATCAAAATCAAGTGCCATACATAGCACATTAACATTAGACGATAGATCTTCCTGCAAATTTAGAAAGGATATAGATGAAAGTTCTAAAATTTCACAAGGACTTAAAATTGTAAAAAAAAATATTGTATTTGAAAAAAATTATTGGAAAATTAGTGCTGCACACGATGGTTATTTAAAACAATATGGAGTTCTTCATGATAGAGAAATAGAGTTTTATCCAGAACAAATAAAATTTATCGGTTATGATAAAATAATTTCTAAAAATAATATCAAAGATTTGAAATTCGAAATTAGATTCCATTTAGAACCCCATATTAAAATAATGAAAACTCAGGATAACAAATCAATACTCATCGATTTAGACGGTGAAGGTTGGAAATTTAATTCAAATAACAGGGACATAAACATCGATAATGGACTATATTTTGGTAGAAAAAATTCCTTTGTTGATAATCAGAATATAGTTATTTCAGGAATGACTAATGATATAAATCAATCTATAAGGTGGGAAATCACAAAACTATAATGAAGAAAATAAAAAAAGCACTAATTTCAGTCTCTGATAAAAAAAATTTAAAAGATGTTTTGGAAGTTTTAACTAAGCATAAAATTGAATTAATAAGTTCAGGTGGCACCTATAAAGAGATCAAAAAACTTAGGTTTAAGTGTTTAGAAGTTTCGGAATACACGGGCTCTCCTGAAATACTTGGTGGAAGAGTTAAAACATTACATCCAAAAATACATGCGGGAATATTGAGCAAAAGAAATAATAAATCTCATATCAAAGATTTAAAAAATAATAATATTGAAGAAATAGACCTGGTTATAGTGAACTTCTACCCTTTTGAAAAAACTTTAGAAAAGACAAATAATCATTTAAAAATTATAGAAAATATCGATGTTGGGGGTCCAACAATGGTGAGGGCTGCAGCAAAAAACTATAATGATGTTGTAGTAATTACTTCTTCAGATCAATATAGCGGACTAGTTAATGAGATACAAAAGAACAAAGGCTCTACATCTATTGAATTTAGAGAAAAGATGTCTTTAGAGGCTTTTTCTGAAACTGCATATTACGATGCTGTAATCTCAAATTATTTTAATAAGATTAAAAATAATAATTTTCCTAAGAAAAAAATTATCTATGGTAATTTAATTGAAAAATTAAGGTATGGTGAAAATCCTCACCAACATGCTGCTATTTATTCAAAAATGCAAAGTTTAAATATTAAACAAATTCAAGGAAAGCAATTAAGTTATAACAATTACAATGATATATTCTCTGCTTTAACTATTTCTAAATCTTTACCAACCAATTCAGGAACTGTTATCGTTAAACATGCTAACCCATGTGGCGTTTCTATTAATAAAAGTAACTTAAAGAGCTATCAATTAGCACTAGCATGTGACCCTGTAAGTGCTTACGGGGGAATAGTTTCATGCAACTATAAAATAAATAAAACTCTGGCCATGGAACTAAGTAATATCTTCTTAGAAGTTGTTATTGCAAATGGCTTTGACCCTGCAGCATTAAAAGTTTTGAAAAAGAAAAAAAATTTAAGGATTGTTGACGCAACAAACTTTACGATACAAAATTTAGTGAGGTTTAATTCTGCTAATGAATCTTTTCTTACCCAATCTGAAGATATAGAAAAATTTAATATTAAAAATTTTAAAATAGTTTCAAGAAAAAAACCCAATAAATCACAACTAAAGAATTTAATTTTTGCATTCAATGTTTGTAGACACGTTAAATCAAATGCAATTGTTTTAGCTAGTCAAGAAGCAACTATAGGTATTGGATCTGGGCAACCTAGCAGACTTGATAGTTGTCAAATTGCAATAGATAAAATGAATAAATTTCAAAGTCTGAATGCAGAAGTAGTTGCAGCTTCTGATGCATTTTTCCCATTTGTTGATGGTATAGAAAAATTAGTGCAATCAGGTGTTACCGCTGTAATTCAACCCTCTGGATCAATAAGAGATAGGGAAATAATAAAATTTGCAAACCAAACTAATACTATCCTTCTCTTTTCTAAAACAAGACATTTTAGACATTAAAAATTTGATCTATTTTTGCAGCTAGAATAAAATCATTTTCTGATAGTCCCTCTATTGCATGTGTGGTAATTATAATTTTTGCATATCCCCATCCGAAAGAAATATCTGGGTGATGCCCCTCTTCTTCTGAAATTTCTCCAACCTTATTGATAAAGTCTTGGCTGTTAATAAAGTTTTCAAATATAAATTTTTTCTCTAAAAAATAAGTTTTTTTTTTATCTTCTCTAACTTCCCACCCATCTACTTTTTTTTGATATTTGTGTATTTCACTTATATCAAAAGGTAAAATTCCACCTTCACAAGGGGAACATTTTTTATCTAAAAGATCGTTCATTTATTAATTTATTTTAAGTTTAATGGAGCGGGTCAAGGGAATCGAACCCTCTACCTAATCGTTGGCAACGATTCGCTCTACCAATGAGCTAGACCCGCCTATAAAACATTATAAATAGACCGTTTTTTTGGTGCAAGCAATAATAAAGTTATTGATAGGTATATACATTTTTAAAAATTTGTTAGAAGTAGTAATGAAAAAACAAGATTTACCAAAAATTATACCTCTATTTCCCTTAAGTAACTTTATTATTTTTCCCGATACAACTGTCCCACTAAATATATTTGAACCACGATACGTCGAGATGATTAGTGATAGTATAAAAACAAATAAACTTATAGGCCTGATTCAGCCTAAAAAAAGTAGCATTAACTCTACACTAGACCTTTATGAGATTGGCTGCATGGGAAAAATTACTAGTTTTAAGGATACTTCAGATGGTAGATACATGATTGAACTTAATGGTTTAACACGCTTTAAAATAACTAAGGAAATTAAAAATAATAAACCTTACCGTGAATGTGAAATTAGCTTTGAGGAATACCAAGGTGATTTAGATACACCTAAAGAAATGTTAAAATTTTCAGACCTAGAATTAATTTTTAAAGACTTAAAATCATTATTTGAAAAAAAAGGATACTTAATTAATTGGAAATCTTTGGAAAAACAAAATTTGAACGAAACTATAAATGCATTAGCTATGGCCTCTCCTTTTACAATGGAGGAAAAACAAATTTTATTAGAAAGCCAAAATTTAGAGATAAGAAAAAGTAAAATTGCAGAAATATTAAATACTTATAATTATGATAATTTTGACAATACAACTATTCAATAATATCTAAAAATTTAATCCTTTATCTGCGAATTTAATAAAATAATTAGTTAAGCTTTTATTTTTACCAATAATTTTTAGGATTTTATTGAAACTTTTGGTTCTTATTTTTGTATCAAAATTGAAAGCTTCATATATGAAATCTATACTATTAGAAAAAATAAAATTTTTACTTTTTGTTTGATTTTCAAAGTCTACTAAAATTGAGGAATCCATTGGCATGCCAAGATTAATCTTATTTTCAATAATTTCAGATAAAATTCTAATATCCCTGATAGTCATGTTGAAGCCCTGACCAGCTAATGGGTGTATCCTATGAAGCATGTCACCAAATGCCAAGATATTTTTATGGTAATAGTTCCTCAAATTAGATGAGCTTAACTTAAAACTATTTAATTTAAGAAATTTTTGTATTTCGTATTTTGGATTATTTTTTTTTATTAAAGCTAAAATCTCACCATCATTATATTTTCTATTTTTAGTGTTCAATGAACATACTATCGATGTTTCACTATTAGAAATTGGTAAAAATGCAATGGGACCTCTTTTTGTGAAAATTTGAGTGGCAGTATTATTTTCTAATTTTTTATGTTTTAGAACTGCCGTATATGCGTGGCTATCATAATCTTTATCAATTTTCTTTGTAAAAAACTTTTTTGATAAAACATTATTTGCATCGCAGTTAATTATTAAATCATACTTATTTTTTTTCAACAGATCTTGATAAAAGGATTTTTTTTTAATTAAGTTTTTTCTAAAAAATTTATTCTTAGATATCTTATCTATTAATAATTTATAAAGGTCATCATTTTTTACCATATAAAATAAATTGGCTTTAGCTTTTTCAAATTTTAATAAATTTTCTTTTTCTAATTTTTCTGAGTAGATTTCTATTTTTTTAATTTCCCAAAAAAAATTTTTAGGTATTTTGTGAATTTGGTTTATAAAAAATTCTAAGTTATTTTTGGATATTCCTATTGTTCTACTTGATAATAAATTCTTAATTTTATTTTTATGATAAAAATGAACATTAATTTTTTTATTTATAAGATTTTTGGCTAAAGATAGACTGGTAAGGCCGTCTCCTATAATACAGATATTCATAATAATTTTTAATTTTAACAATAAAAATTAGATGATACAAAGTGATTAATTAGATTCATTAATTTATGAAATTAAAAATAATAGCCAACAATGCAATAAATTTTGCCTTAAATAGAATTGTTGAAATTGTGGGTGTGGCTATTTTAATAACAGGTGCCTTATTACTAACTTCATTAATTAGTTTTTCTCCAGACGACCCTAACTTTATTTTCCCAGATAATGCTGAAATTAAAAATATTCTTGGGTTTCGTGGAAGTTTTACTGCTGATATTTTTTTTCAATCTTTTGGTGTAGTCGCTCTATTAATTCCTTTTAGTCTAATGGTTTCTGGAATAAATATTATTATAAATAAAAAAATTATTGTAATAATAGAAAATATTTTTTATACCATTCTGTATTCCTTATTTGGTTCTTTATTTTTTTCGTTTTTTTATCCTATTACATTTAAATTTTATATTAATGGTAACGGTGGTTTTGTTGGACAATATTTAGAAACAACTTTTTTAAATTCTTTAATCAATATTAGCCCTCAAATATCTTATTATTTTTTTATTTTATTAATTTTAATTTTATTCTTAATTAGTATCCATTTTAAAATAGACTATTTTTATAAGGTTCTTAAGAAAATATTTAAATTCTTGTTTTCTAGAAAAGTAAGAAATTACACCAATGAAAATGAGGTAATCAATGAATTTATACCTCAAGAAGAAATTAAGAGTCTAATTCAGGAAGACCTGCCCTTCATAAGAAGCGAAAATAAAACAGACAATAAAAAAGTAAAATTTAAATTACCTTCTGTTGACTTGTTGAAAATTCCAACACAAAAAGATAAAGAAAAATTAAAAGATGATGATTACATTGATAGTGAATTTTTGGAAAAGATTCTTTTAGATTTTGGTGTCAGCGGAAACATTAAAAAAGTTAGTCATGGACCTGTTGTAACTCTAAATGAATTTGAACCTGCTGCAGGTGTAAAAGTCTCAAAAATTATTAATCTTTCAGACGATATTGCTCGAAATACCAGCTCCGAGTCTGCTAGAATTGCTACAATACCTGGAAGAAGTACCATTGGTATTGAGCTACCTAACTCAACTCGAGAAAATGTTTACCTTAGTGAAATTCTTTCAAACAATAATTTTGCAAAAAAAGATATTAGACTACCAATAGCTCTTGGTAAAAATATTTCAGGTATTCCTGTTGTTGGAGATTTAGCTTCTATGCCACATTTATTAATTGCTGGAACCACTGGATCAGGAAAGTCTGTTTGCATCAATACTATTATTCTTTCTCTTATTTATAGACATACGCCTGATAGATGTAAGTTTATCTTAATTGATCCTAAAATGTTAGAGTTATCAACTTATGAAGGCATTCCTCATTTACTTTGTCCTGTTATTACTGAGGCAAAAAAAGCTGCCTCTGTATTAGGATGGGTCGTTAAGGAAATGGAAAATAGATACAGGCTAATGACTAAAGAAGGAGTTCGAAATATAGATGGCTATAATGCAAAACATGTTTTAGCTATGCCATACATTGTTGTTGTAGTTGATGAAATGTCAGACTTGATGCTAGTTGCCGGAAAGGAAATAGAAAGCTACATTCAAAAACTTTCTCAGATGGCTAGAGCTGCTGGTATACACATTATAATGGCTACTCAAAGACCCAGTGTTGATGTTATTACTGGAACTATCAAGGCAAACTTCCCAACAAGGATATCTTTTCAAGTAACTTCCAAGATAGATAGTAGAACAATTTTAGGTGAACAGGGTGCAGAACAATTGTTGGGCAAAGGTGACATGCTTTACATGTCTTCTGCTAATCGTATAGTTAGAATTCATGCTCCCTTTGTTTCAGACAGTGAAATTGAAAAAGTTAACAACTATTTAAGAAATCAAGCTGAACCTGACTATATAGATGAGATATTAAATTTCACAGATGAAAAAGGGTATGGTGAAAAATCATCTAACTCTAGTGAAAAAGATGACTTATATCAAGCAGCTTTGGATATTATTAGATCTGAAGGTAAAGCCTCAACTTCATTTTTACAGAGAAAATTGCAGATAGGGTATAATAGGGCTGCGAGAATTGTTGATATGATGGAGGCTGACGGAATTGTAAGTAAAGCAAATCATGTTGGCAAAAGAGATGTTTTATAATGTTTAAGATTTTAACAATCTTTTTTGTATTAAATTTTTATAGTGCTGCTTTTTCTTCTATAAAAGAAAAAATAATTTATAGAATGCAGATCACTGATAATTTAAGTTTTAATTTTATTCAAACAATTGGTGATCAATCTGAAAAAGGGAAATGTATTATAAAATACCCAAAAAAAATATTTTGTGAATATAGTAATTCTAATAAAAAAATTATAATTTCAAATGGAAAATCTCTAGTAATAAAAAATAAAAGTAATAAAAATTTTTACATCTACCCATTAAGTAAAACACCCTTAGAATTTTTATTAGATAAAGATTATATAATATCAAAAATGAGAGATTTAGAACCAAGAGAAATTAACAATAAATATTTAAATTTTAAAATTATCGAAAACAACAATGAAATAAACATCTTTTTTGACAAGAAGGATTTAAACTTAATTGGATGGCAAGTAGAAGATATATATAAAAACCTAACTATTACTTTTATTTCGTCTGTTGAAATAAATAAAAAAATAAATGATAATATTTTTATTTTACCATACGATAATTAATAATTTATCTAATTAAAGTTTCAGATTTAAAAATTTTCATTCCTCTTGATAAATAGTTACGTAAAGCATTTTCATGGTCTAAAGAACAAGTGTGAACCCATATTCTTTTACATTCCATGATGAATGAATATTTAATTGCTTCACTTAGTAAATATCCACCTAATTTTTTTCCAAAATATTCTTCTAAAATGCCAAAATAAACTATCTCTGCCTCTTTAGTATCTTTGTTAAATATTAACTCAAAATATCCTGCAATTTCTTTTTTATCTTTAAGAATGTAAGTGAAAAGTTTTTTATCAGAAACATACTTAATCCAATCTAAATCTGTCCAAATAAGTCTGTCTACCCATTGGCAATTTTTACCTATATTTTTATAAAAAAATTTATTTAATTGGAAATCTCTTGGGTCAGTTAGTTCTACAGAGTAATCTTCTGATGGTTTTTTAGCTTCTTTAAAATCTTCAAGAGATTTTAACTCTAGATATTTTCTAAGGATTTTATCTGTCACTCGACCATTTTTCCTATTTTTTCGCCTCCAAATAAATGGAAATGCAAATGTGCTACTTCTTGACCTCCATGCTCATCTAAATTGGTAATTGCTCTATAACCCTTTCCAGTATCAGTTGATATTCCTAATATTTTAGAAACTTGTGTAATTGCTTTGCTTAAAGCGACTATCTCTTGATTAGAAGCTCTATTATTAAAATCATCTAAGTTATTATAATCACCCTTGGGTATTACCAATGCATGAATTTTTTTTTGAGGATTTATATCATAAAAAGAAAGAACATAATCATTTTCAAATATTTTTTTACACGGTATTTCTTTTCTTAAAATTTTTGCAAAAATATTATTTTTATCGTAATTCATTACCTATTATTTTTTTCTTCAATTCCTGACTGTTTTTTTCTATTTTCTAATTCTTTTAAAACATCTTCAAATTTAACATTTGCTGCTTCTAGTGTAACTAGTAAATGATAAATTGTATCTGCAGCTTCATGCACTATATTAGATTTGCCATTTAATGCTTCTTTGAGTTCACTAAATTCTTCTTCCATCTTATCTATGCAATTAGACAACCCACTAGATAATAAGGAAGAAGTATAAGATCTATCTTCATCTTTGTTTTTTCTGTCTCTAATTGTATTTACTAAATTTATTAGATTTTCTGACATGTCTAAATCCTAACGGGAATTCCTTTTGAATTCAAATATTGTTTGGCTTCATTAATTGAGTGTGTTCCATAATGAAAAATTGAAGCTGCTAGTACTGCACTAGCATTTCCTAATTTTATACCGTCCACCAAGTGATCCAGATTTCCTACTCCACCTGAGGCAATCACAGGTATATTAACTGTAGAAGATATTTTA
>Ga0307986_10004061_pt1 | contig 10014 bp, 9 predicted proteins | sample EllFjometageno82_FD_203170 | JGI IMG/M metagenome (GOLD analysis project Ga0307986, IMG submission 203170) | Marine microbial communities from Ellis Fjord, Antarctic Ocean - #82 | ecosystem: Environmental > Aquatic > Marine > Unclassified | place: Southern Ocean | collected 2014-10-09
TTTAAAAGAGACAAGTCTCTTTCTATTGCAATCTTTTCAGCAATATAAGATATTCCTTCAAGACCGAGCCTAGTTGAAACTTCTCCTTCATTAATGCAACCATTTTTTGACAATTCATAATCTTCTACATGCTGCATAATTAAAACTCCAATATCTGAAGCATAATCCATTATTTTAGCCATTGTTTCAGTACTCTGAACAATCTTTACAACATCTGTAAATCCAATTATTCCTTTAGCAGCCAACAAACCAAACTCAGTCATCTGCTTGCCTTCTATTTCTCTTGTTAGTGTTGCCGATGGAAACAAATTAACAGATGCTTTGTCTCTTCCTCTTCTAATTATAAAGTCGACCATTGAAACATTGTCAATAAGAGGCTTAGTATTAGGCATTGTAACTATAGAAGTAACACCGCCAGCTAATGCAGCATGACTAAGGGTTCTAAAATTTTCTTTGTATTCGTACCCTGGTTCACCAACAAATGCTTTCATGTCAACGATACCAGGTATTAGTATATTATTTTTAAGATCAATTACTTCAGCCGAAGAAGAAGCTTCAGATTTTTTTACATTTTTTCCAATTGATTTAATTTTACCATTTTCACCAATAATAACAGAGCCTTTTTCATCCATTTTTTGTGAAGGATCTATAATTCTTACGTTAGTTAAAAATTTTTCAGTCATTTATTTTTTACAATACATTTTTAAACAAGCCATTCTTACCGCAACCCCTAACTCTACTTGCTCTTTAACAAGACTAACATTAATGTCATCTGCAAGTTTAGTGTCTATTTCAACACCTCTATTCATAGGTCCAGGATGCATTATTAAAGCATCTCTACTTGCAAATTTTAATTTCTCTGAAGTAAGACCGTAAAATTCATAATACTCTCTCTTTGATGGCAAGAAAGATCCTTGCATACGTTCGTTTTGAAGCCTTAGCATCATTACAATATCGCATCCATCTAGTCCTTTTTTCATGTTGGTAAAACTTTTAACTCCAAGTCTTTCAATAGATTTTGGCATCAATGTTTTTGGGGCTATAACATTTACTTCAGCACCTAACATATTCATTAAATAAATATTAGATCTTGCAACACGTGAATGAAGAATATCTCCACAGATTGCAATTTTTAAACCTTCGATTTTGCCTTTCCTGTTAATTATTGTAAGTGCATCTAATAATGCTTGTGTAGGGTGCTCTCTTCTTCCGTCACCTGCATTGATTACTGTACAGTTTACTTTTTGAGAAAGAAGGTTTGGTGCGCCAGAATCTTGATGTCTTATTACAATTATATCTGGGTGCATGGCATTTAGAGTCATCGCTGTATCCATCAAGGTTTCTCCTTTTTTTAGGGCTGAATTTGCGACATTCATAGTCATCACATCGGCACCCAACCTTTTTCCAGCTAAATCAAAAGAGCTCTGCGTTCTTGTTGATGGCTCAAAGAATAAGTTAATTTGAGTTTTACCTCTTAGAATGTCTAGTTTTTTTGAAGCACTTCTATTTAGCTTAATAAAAGTTTTTGCCTCTTCAAGAATATTTTTTGCCTCTTGAATTGATAAATTTTGAATACCTAAAAGATGTTTGGGTTGATCTTTAATAGCTAACGTATTTTTATTAACTGCCATTAAAAACAACTCTATAGGCCTTTTGTATTATGAGATCAAGTAATTTCTCTCTTTAAAAAATCTAATGCTCCTTGAAGAATAAAAGCTGCTGAATTTTCATCTAGTTTACTTATTTTTTTGCTCGTATTAACGTTTAAATCATTAGATAAGTTAAAAGCACCTCTACTAGAAAGCCTTTCATCCCACATAGTGATAGGTATGGAAATATTTTTTGATAAATTTATAGCTAAATCTTTAGCTGATTGTGAGGACTGACTAGGCGACCCATCCATATTTATTGGGTTACCAATAATAATGCCTTTTACACCGTTGTCAGAAATAATTTTATTCATTTGAGTTAAGAGGTCAGAAAAATTGTTTTTAATTAGCGTTGTGTAAGGAGTTGCTATAATTTTATTTTCATCACTTATAGCAATACCTATTCGTTTCTTGCCGGGATCAATACCTAATAGCCTTGATTTTTTATCTATTTTTTTTTCAAATTCTTCAATATCCAGCATGATTATGTTATAAATTATGATATTAGTTTCCTAAAATTAACATAGATTACAAATGTCCATAGATAAAGAAAAAATTAAACATACAGCCAAGCTTGCCAGAATATCTTTTGATGAAAAAAAAATAGAGAGTTTATCTAAAGATTTGTCAAATATATTTAACTTTATTGAAAAATTAAGTAATATTAATACTGATAAAGTCAGTCCGTTAACTTCAATTTTGGATCAAACTTTAAGAACTAGGGAAGACAAAATTACAGACGGAGGAATTAGAGACAAAATTTTAGAAAATTCACCGAGTAAAAATGAAGAATTTTTTATCGTTCCCAAAGTAATAGAATAGATGTCTGACATAACCAATAAAAGCTTAACCCAAATAGTTGATTTAATTAAAAAAAAGGAAGTTAAATCTGAAGAAGTAACTAATGCTTATATAAATAATATTAAAAAAGGAAAAAAACTTAACTCATTTATTACAGAATCTTTCGATAATGCTCTGACAAAATCAAAAAATTTTGATGCAAATCCAAACTATGAATCTTTGTTACCTGGTGTACCTTTAGCCGTTAAAGATTTATTTTGTACAAATGGTGTAAGAACTACAGCAGGAAGTAAGATGCTTGAAAATTTTGTTCCTAATTATGAATCTACGGTAACAACTAACTTATGGACAGAAGGTGCCTTTCTTCTAGGAAAATTAAATTGTGATGAATATGCAATGGGTTCTTCTAATGAAACAAGTTTTTTTGGAAATGTTATAAACCCCGTTAAAGAAAATACAGTTCCTGGTGGATCTTCTGGTGGATCTGCTAGTGCCTTAGCTGCAGACCTTACACCAGCTACAATTGGAACTGATACTGGCGGTTCTATCAGACAACCGGCTTCATTTACAGGAACCGTAGGCTTAAAGCCAACCTATGGATTATGCTCGAGATGGGGAATAGTTGCGTTTGCCTCTTCTTTAGATCAAGCAGGACCTATGACAAAAACTGTATCAGATTGTGCTTTGATGCTTGAAGCAATGTCAGGGTTTGATCCAAAAGATTCAACTTCAATAGACAAAAAAAAAGAAAACTATTCAAAAAAATTAACTAAAAATATTAAAGGTTTAAAAATTGGCATACCAAAAGAATACAGGGTTGACGGAATGCCAAATGAAATCGAAGAACTTTGGGAAAAAGGTAAAAAATTACTTAAAGAAGAGGGTGCAGAAATAATTGATATTTTGTTACCGCATACCGAATACGCACTACCAACTTACTACATAGTAGCACCCGCAGAAGCTTCTTCAAATCTAGCTCGTTATGATGGTGTTAAATATGGTTTTAGATCTTCCAAAGGTTCCAATCTTATAGAAATGTATGAAAATACAAGATCTGAAGGTTTTGGTGATGAGGTTAAAAGAAGAATTTTAATTGGAACTTATGTTTTGTCCTCTGGTTACTACGATGCCTATTATATCAAAGCACAAAAAGTAAGACAGTTGATAAAAAATGACTTTGACAATGCATTTGCTAAAGTTGACGCCATATTAACTCCATCTACTCCAAGTGCTGCTTTTGAAATAGGAGAAAAAAAAAACGACCCTATATCCATGTATTTAAATGACATTTTTACAGTTCCTGTTAATTTAGCTGGAATACCTGCTATATCAGTTCCTGTCGGGCATGATAAAAACAACTTACCGTTAGGTTTACAGTTAATCGGTAAGCCTCTTGGAGAACAAACCTTATTAAATTTAGCTCTTTGTATGGAAAGTAAAAGTAATTTTAAACAAAAAATTATTAAATGGTGGGAAAAAAATTAATGCACGAAGATAAATCAAAATATTTAATTGATGGTTCACAAGGAAAATGGGAAGTAGTCATTGGACTAGAAGTTCACGCTCAAGTATCATCTAATTCAAAGTTATTTTCAGGTTCATCAACTACATTCGGAGCCGATCCAAATACTCAAGTAAGTTTAGTAGACTCTGCATTTCCTGGAATGTTACCTGTAATCAACGAATACTGTATTGAACAAGCAGTTAAAACAGGACTTGGAATTAATGCTCAAATTAATCCTTATTCTGTTTTTGATCGAAAAAACTACTTTTACGCTGATTTACCTCAAGGTTATCAAATATCTCAATTTAAAAATCCAATTGTTGGTGAAGGAGAAATAACATTAGATTTAAAGACTGGTACAAAAAAAATTGGAATTGAAAGGTTACACTTAGAGCAAGACGCAGGAAAAAGTATTCACGATCTTGACCCCAGCAATACTTTTGTGGATCTTAATAGATCAGGTATTGCATTAATGGAAATTGTCAGTAAGCCAGACTTAAGATCGCCGGACGAAGTAAATGCTTATGTAAAAAAACTTAGATCGATTATGAGGTATCTAGGAACATGTGACGGCAACATGCAAGAAGGCTCACTAAGAGCGGATGTAAATGTTTCCGTAAGAAAAGAAGGAGACGAAAAATTAGGAACTAGATGCGAAATAAAAAATGTTAATTCCATTAAGTTTATGCAAATGGCTATTGATCATGAGGCTAAAAGACAAGTAGAACTCATAGAGTCAGGCGAATCTATCGTTCAAGAAACAAGGTTATTTGATACTAAAAAAAATGAAACTAGATCCATGAGATCTAAAGAAGATGCTCATGACTATAGATACTTTCCCGACCCAGACCTGTTGCCCTTAAACTTAGATCAAAATTTAATTGAAAAAATTAAAAAAAATTTACCAGAACTTCCAGACCAAAAAAAGGAAAGGTTTATAAAAGACTATTCTTTAAACCCTTACGAGGCAAATGTTTTAGTTTCTGAAAAAGAAGTTGCGGCTTTTTTTGAAGAAGTAATTAAAACCGCAGACAAGAAACTGGCAACCAACTGGATAATTGGAGATTTATTTGCATCTTTAAATGAAAAAAATATATCCATATCAGAATCTCCAATCAAAGCCAAAGAAATGGCTATTCTTATAAACTCTATCTCGTCAGGATTAATCTCTGGTAGAGCAGCAAAAGAAGTGTTTGAAACCATGAAAGATACTGGTGCTGACCCTGTTAAAATAATTGAAGAAAAGGGTTTAAAACAAAAAAGTGATCCTAAAGAACTAGAAATTTTAATTGACAAAATTTTAGAAGAAAATAAAGATAAAGTATCTCAATATAAATCAGGTAAAGATAAGTTGTTTGGTTTTTTTGTCGGTCAAGCAATGAAAGCTTCAGGTGGAACTGCAAACCCACAATTAGTTAACGATATACTTAAGAGTAAACTTAAGTGAAAATTATAAGAAACAAAAACTTATCTAGACGTTTATGGGAAAAAATTTAGTAATAACTCCCTTGCTAGAGAAATACATAGAAAATTTTAGCCGGTCATTACACTCAATCCAAAAAGAAATAATCTCTTACAATGAAAGTCTAGGAGAAATTAAGAGAATGCAGATAGCAGTACCTCAGTGTTATTTTTTAGATTTACTAATTAAAATTTCAAACTCAAAAAAAATACTTGAAGTAGGAACTTTTACAGGGCTAAGTACACTCTCAATGTCTCTGGCTCTACCAGATGACGGTAATATTATTGCACTAGATAAAAATATTGAAACTAACAAAATTGCTACCAATTTTTTTTTTAAGGCTAATCAAGAAAAAAAAATTCAAACTATAATAAAGCCAGCTCTAGAGAGCATAGAAGATTTAAAAAAAGAAAATCATTATTTTGATATAGTTTTCATTGATGCAGACAAAGATAATTATAAAAAATACTATGACAATACACTTGAATTAACAAAAAAAAATGGACTAATTATAATTGATAATGTTTTATGGCACGGAGAAGTAGCCGACAAAAACAATAATGAAAAATATACAAATATAATTCGAGATTTTAACGAGCATGTTAAAAATGATAAAAAAACAGAGCAAGTTATAATTCCACTTGGTGATGGCTTCACAGTCTGTAGAAAGCTGTAATGGTTAATATATTTGGTTTTTATAAATTTATAAATATTACAAAGATAAAAAAACACAAACTAGAACTTCAGTTATACATGGTTAAAAACAAAGTAAGAGGAGCCCTGATACTTGCTAAAGAAGGAATTAACGGAACTATATCAGGAAAAAAAAATGCCATCACCCTTGTTGAAAAAAAAATCTTAAAACAATTTAATTTTAAGTACTTTGATAGTAGAAATAGCTCACTATGTAAGTTTCAACCTTTTCACAAAGCTAAAGTTAAAATTAAAGAAGAAGTTGTTCCATTTGGATTAAATTTAAATAAAAAAAATAAAAAAAAAAATATTTATATAAAACCAGATGAATGGAATGAATTGATTAAAAAAAAAAATACCTTACTAATTGATGCTAGAAAACCATTTGAGTATAAAGTTGGTACTTTTAGAGGCGCCTCTAATCCTAACGTTAATAATTTTAGAGATTTTCCAAAATACTTAAATAAAGTAAAAAAAAGTCAACCAGTAGCCATGTTTTGCACTGGAGGAATTCGGTGTGAGAAAGCCTCTGTTTATTTGAAGAATAATGGTTTTACAAATGTTTTTCAACTCAAGGGTGGAATACTTAGTTATTTAAAAAAAATAAAAAAAGAAAAAAGTTTATGGAAAGGTGAGTGCTATGTTTTTGATAACAGAATTTCTTTAAAACATAAGTTAAAACAGGGAACGCATTCAATGTGTGGGGGTTGCAGAACCCCTGTGTCAGTATTAGATAAAAAATCAAAAAAATATGAAGTGGGCGTGTCTTGTTTAAATTGCTATGATAAAATTACTATAGACCAAAAAAAAAGATTTAGAATGAGACAGAAGCAGATAAGCCTTGCTAAACAACAAGGAAAATCGCATATATTTAAAAAAGAGTTCAACTAATTTTAAAACTTCAATCTATGAATTTAATAAAAGACTCAATTTGGTCGTTACTTAGAAAAGTAACTATACCTGCTAGTGTAGGTTCACTTTTTCAGACTTTTTATAATTTGGTAGACACTTGGTTTGCCGGTAGAATTTCTGCTGAAGCCATAGGAGCGATTGCAAAATCATTTCCAATATATTTTGTAATAATAGCCGTCGGTGTAGGTATTGGTGCTGCTACAAACGCAAATATAGGTAATTTAATAGGTGAGAAAAAAATTACCAAAGCCTCAATGTTTGTCGCTCAATCTGTAATTTTTGCAGTTGTAATGTCCATCATCGTCACTCTCTTCGGTCTAAACGCTTCTAATTTTCTTTTAAGTGTAATGGGCTCTGATGTAACAAGTATTGCCTTAACAAGAGAATATTTAGATATTATTTTTTACGGTACTTTTATTGTAATGATCCAAATTTCTTTAAATGGAGCTTTAAACGCACAGGGTGATACGAAAAGTTATAGAAACGTTTTAATTTTTAGTTTCTTTTTAAATATATTCTTAAATCCTTTATTTATTTGGGGATACGGTATTATTCCAGCTTTTGGAATTGCCGGTCTTGCTATAGCTACAGTGATTGCACAATCAATAGGAACACTTTATTTAATCTACAAAGTTAACGCATGTAAATTAAAAAAATACTTATACATAGAGTGTTTTATTCCTAAGCCAGATATGCTGAAAGAATTATTTTCTCAAGCACTACCTATAATGTTTAGTATGTTGTTTATAGGGGTTGGCATCTTTAATATTTTATATTTCATAGGTCAATTTGGTGATTTAGCAACTGCAGGCTACGGCGCTGGATTAAGAGTTGAACAAGTTTTTTTACTACCAGTCATTGGTCTAAATACTGCCGTTCTCTCAATTGGAGGGCAAAATTTTGGAGCAAAACAATTTGCGCGTATAAAAGAATTGTATTTCAAAGCTCTTTTATTTGGATCATCTTTTATGGTTGCAGCGGGCATAATTTTATTTTTGGGCGCAGAATTCTTTGTATCTCAATTTACAAATAATTCTGAAGCTATCAGGAGTGGAGCTATTTATCTGAAAGTTGCAGCCTTAATAGGACCGATATATCCTATTTTTTTTATCACTACCGCAGTATTTCAAGCCCTTAAAAAACCAATTTATAGTCTTTATCTAAGTATTCTCAGATTAACAGCAATTCCATTTTTATCCTTATGGTACGTGATCAATATTAGAGAAGGTGAATATCAAGATATTTTTTATACTATAATGACAACAAATTGGCTTATGGGACTAGTTGTTTTAATTTATATGCCTTTTTTTCTAAGAAAAAAATTAAGAATGAGTTTTAAAAAATTATTTGTATTTTAATCTATTTTCTAATTTTCTAACAAAATAAGAGACAATCAAAATCAACACAAGATATTCAAGAATTAAAACAGTATATATTTCTAGCGGACGATAAGTAGTCACTACTAGTTCATTTGCTTTTCTTGTAAGGTCGCCAATGCCAATAATAGAGACTAAAGAAGACATTTTAAGCACATAAACAAATTGATTTGCTAGTGCCGGTAATACAGTTTTAATTGCTTGAGGCATGATAACTAACCTCATTTTTTTCCAAAAGTTCATGCCAAGTGAAGCAGCAACTTCGTGTTGTCCCTTTGATATAGAATTAATTCCTGCTCTAAATATTTCTGCCTGAAAAGCGCTTTCACTTATAGTTAACGCTATTATACCAGAAACAAATGGTGAAAAACTAATGCCTAGCATTATGGGCAAACCATAATAAATCCACAAAATTAAAACTAATAGCGGAACAGCTCTCACTATCTCAACATAAAATATATTAAAATAAGTTAAAAATTTACTTTTTGCTAATGATGGTAACGCAACTATTAAGCCAAGTAACATTGATAGAATGATTGAAATAACAGAAATATAAATTGTAATTGTAAATCCACTTATTAAAAATTTAAGATTGGTTAAACCATCTATGTTACTAGGACTTAAGGTGTTCCAACCCCAGTCATAGTCTGAACTGCACCCTTGGAGAATTAAAAAAGGAACGAGATATTTTATAAACTTCACGGAGCAATTCTATTTGTTAATGGAAGTTATTTAAACTTAAATTATAAGCTTTTAAGATTGTACTTAGTTAATAAAGTTTCAAAAAAACCTGAAGCTTTTTTGTCTTTAATCCATTTATTGACATAGTCATTCCAAACTTTATCTTTTTTACCAACCATCATAGCTAGGAAAGCTGGATTTCTTTCTCCGTCAGGAACTATTGCTAACTGAGGATAGGTAATGACTAATTTATTAGCTTCTGTTGAACTTGTTATGTTTCCATCTGCCCTTCCAGAAAGAACTTCTTGAAAGTCTCTTGCAGGAGCTTCAACTGATTTTAGTTTAGATTTAGGAAAAAACTCTTTAGCTTTTTCTTCTTGAGACGTTCCAAGAGTAGTAGCTATTGTAACTTTTTTATTGTTCAAAGAATCCCATGTAGAGTATTTTTTTAAATTCTTTTTAAGAACCAGTGGAACAGTTCCATATTTGTAATAAGTATCTGTAAAACCTGCTACTTCAGCTCTTTTAGGAGTTTTAGTTACACTTGTTGAAATGTCATATCTTTTAGCTGTAATTCCTGAGACAATTGTTTTCCAATCAGTAGGGACATATTTAACCTTAACACCCATATCTTTTGCCAATTCATTCATTACATCAATATCAAATCCTTTATATTTGTTTGTAGCCGGATCTTTCATCGTCATTGGATCCCAGTCACCAGTAGTACCAACTCGTAGTTCTCCGTTTTTTATAATCTCTTGTAATTTTGTTTCAGCGTTCGCTGATAAGGTTGATAGAAAAAGAGTTAATGTTATTAGTATTTTTTTCACTCTTGTTAAATCGCATTTTTTTTTTCAAATGTCTCACGCCATTTTGACCCATTTGATTATTAGTTTGACTTTATCTATTTATAAGAGGTATAAAAGAACAAAACAA
>Ga0307986_10004064_pt1 | contig 10012 bp, 13 predicted proteins | sample EllFjometageno82_FD_203170 | JGI IMG/M metagenome (GOLD analysis project Ga0307986, IMG submission 203170) | Marine microbial communities from Ellis Fjord, Antarctic Ocean - #82 | ecosystem: Environmental > Aquatic > Marine > Unclassified | place: Southern Ocean | collected 2014-10-09
CTATAATATAATAACAGAAAAAAATTTGATGCTTGTAATCCATTAAAATAATTTAGTAGCGTCTAGTGTGATTTACAACTTGACTTCTGATATAGGTTCTGTATACATTACGAATTGTATCGTATCGCTCGTCTGTCAAAATTTCGTGTAGTGTATCCAAAGGTGTTTTCTTTTCTTTCTTAACTGCGTCCGCACCTTCTACCAGAAGTGTTTTGGCAGCTGATGGTGAGAAACCGCTTACCATAGTAACATTAGGAGTATCTGCTTTTTCCGGAAAGTCCATAGTCGTACCACATAGGTTCCAGAAGATAATGTGTGGAATTGTCTCGTATCCTAGTGTCTTATACATCTTCTTAATGTTTTTTAGAGTAGTGTTCCAAGCGTCACTATTTTTCTGCGAAGCGTCAAACTGCATATCAGATAGAATAATTAGATCCATATTTCCTAGTTCTGTATCAGAAAGTCGATGTTCGATAGCAACCTTTAGGATAAGACTAAATACAGAGTATAGATTTGTTGTCATTCCCCAGCCAGCGTTGGTAGTAATGTTGATTTTTTGAAGCAAACTATTAGCATTAGTTAGGTCAATCCATTCGGGGGTTTTAGAGAAAGTGATTGCTCGGTTCCGGAACGGACCAGAAGACAGTTCAGTAAGAAGAATACCAAGACCGACAGCAGCATCAATCGGTGATGGGTTGCCACACGTCATGCTCCCAGAAACATCGATAATGGGAATAGTATTGCGACAAGACTTACCCGTTGCGAGTTTATCAATAAAGGTTTGTTCATATTCCGAACGTATGTCCTGCCACTGCGCCTCTAGGATTGGATCAAAATCTTTCACGTCGCCTTTGCCGCCATTATAACGTTTCACAATTTCACTCGGATAATTCGCGGCGCCGTGTACTTTTCCACCCGATTCCAGATGATCTTTAAAATTCTGGGCACAGGTAACCCGATCTTCCATTAGTGACCGTTGTTCTCCCAAGTTTGCGCCTGCGTGAATCTTGTTCTGGAATGCATCGCGATTAATCATCAAACAACGAGAAGATACTTTACTAGGTTTAATATCTTTCCAAGTATTTCCTGCCATATGGATTTCTGTTGTGTCTAGTTTTTTGTTTAGTTTTGATACTAGTTTCCGATAGTTTGTGTAAATCTTTTTAGAAGTGCCTATCTCACTTTTGAAATATTCTCTAGCAAGTTCTCGCGCCATTTCGCAGAAGTGACCGCTTTCACGCGGCGCCCATTTGGCTGCTAGAGAAAACTTAAATGACGGGTCTTCACTATAGGATTCACCTAGAAGAGTTTCATCAGACTTAAGATGCAGTGTGTATAGTTTAATGATGTCTTGTTTTAGAATACTTCCAGACTTATACGCTCTCTGTTCGAATGTATCTGCTTTTTCCCAAAGAACGTTAAGATCCTTGAAAGAACCATAAATAGGAATAAGTGAAATTATAGGCAGCATCAAATCTCTAGAAGTCGTTTTGTAAAGATATAGGAACATGTTGTAGAAAAGTTCTCGTTCGCCCTTTCCGCCGCGAATATCTCTGGTTTGAAACATAAGAACCATCAGATTCTCTAGTTTTGCCGGATCTGCAGACAGTAGATTCATTTGTTCTTCGACATAATCTTTTGTTGCTCCCCGCACTAGTTTAAAATAGAAAGCTAGCATGTCATCCCCGACACCGTTTTGTGTGAAGGACACCTGTCCTTTTTCTGTAAATGTATATTTGTTCGCAGAGATATCCATCGCGTTCATAAAGTCAGACATTCTCTTTGTATTATCTAGATATTAGTCTTTGCCTTAAATATTTTCAATTTTAAAATTGAAAATAATAGATTAAATAAAGTAATAAAGTAGTTAAATGGATATCCCAGAAAAAAGTTTAGAACGGATTGATATAGTTATGAGGACTCTTCGTAATAATTTGCTAAATATAATTGCTAAAGAAGAAGAATGGGACATTATAGATTTGAAACAAAAATATATTATAGAGAATATAGATTATATTGAAGTTAAAGAAAAAATCTCTAGGTCTCCTAAAAAAAAATCCTAGTAGTATATATAAAATGAACAGAAGATCAAGAAGAACTAGAAGAACTATCCGTCGTGGCGGAGGTCGTGTAGGCAAACACGCAAAGCCAAAGCGTAAGAGTTCTAAGAAAAAGAAGTCGCCAAAAAAAAACACTGGACAGATGCCCAGTCAAGCTGTTATTAAAAAAGCAGTAAAAGAACTTATGAAAGCGTGTCAAAAAGCAGAAGATGATAACGGACCAGATGGTATAAACGCTATGGGCAACCGTTTTGACTGTAACACGGACATCAGTCCCAAAATGCGGACAGCACTGGACGGCGCGGACGCCAAACAGGCAAATCAGGCCTTAAAAAAAGTAAAGTCAAAGACGGCTGCATACAAGCGCGCGGTTAAATCAGGCAATATACACGAACTCCCCTGAGGATTTGAAATCTTCCGTTAGATAACAAAAAATCTCTAAGTATCCAAAAAAAAATCTCTAAGTATCCAAAAAATCTCTAGGTCTCCTAAAAAAAAATCTAAGTAGTATATATAAAATGGTTAAACGTACACGCAGAACATCTACAAGAACTAGAAGAGTTATTGGTGGTCGCAGAACCCGGAGAACCCGTCGCGTTCGGTCGCGCAAGACCCGTCGTAGTGGACGCAAAACCCGGCGCAGTCGCCGCAGTCGTGGTGGACGCAAAACCCGGCGCAGTCGGTCGCGCAAATCCAGCCGTGGTGGACGCAGAACCCGTCGCCGTCGTCGTCGTAGCCGCAGAACCCGTCGTGGTGGAGGTCGTGTAGGCAAACACGCGAAACCCAAGCGCAAGAGTTCCAAAGTAAAGGGAACCAAGAAGAAAGGAACCAAGAAGAAAAAAGCAACCAAGAAAAAGAAGAGACCGCTAAATGCCTATTTCAAACTTATGTTAGCAGCCAAGAAAAACGGCGATAAATCATTCAAATACAAAGGTAAGACATACATCGCCAAAAAGGTCAAGAACCTTGGTGTCGTCTACAAAAAGAAATAAATGACTTAAACTTTTTTAACACTTTATATATAAGAATATAAATGCCCGATATACCAATGCATCTGATAAATCAGACAGAATTTAATAAGTTTGTGTACGGTGAAATGGACACCGTATTTTTTTTGTTTACATTTATGGTGGTAGCAGTAGCATCTAAGTGTGGATGTTCATGTTATAATACAATAAGCCAGGAATGTGTTACATATAACAAAAGAAGAAATTTAGAAACATTACATGCAGGATTGTTGCCAACAAGTAGTGCTGTATGTAGTATTTGTTTAGATGATTACTCAAATCCGGATATTAAGGTTAATAAATTACCATGTAGTCATTTATATCATAAAGATTGTATTCAAGAATGGTTACAAGATAATGATTCATGTCCAGAATGCCGTTCTGAAATATAATGTAATTAATATAATTATTATTATTAAATGAATGAATATAAAACTGGTGATATCTTATTGTTTAGTTACAGAGGATTTGATAGCCCTCTAGATATATTTTCGTATTTTATAGAGTGGTTTAGTCCATTACCATATTCACATTGTGGTATATATTTAAAAGACCCAACATTTCTCCATGTAGCCCTTAAAGGGGAATATATATGGGAAAGTGTTATTAGTGATACAATAGACCCAGAAGACAATAAGGAAAAGTGGGGTATAAAGATAACACCTTTACATGAATATATAAGGAATTATAATGGTTCTATAAGTATTAGAAAGATACTATACAATGATAAACCTTTTATCATCGAGAACGAGAAGTTGTCTCTAGTTCAGAAAACAGTATATGGAAAACCATATGACATAGATCCGTTAGACTGGCTACGCGAACTTCTTCGTGTCCAAGACCCGGAACCACAAAAAATAGACCGTTTCTGGTGTTCCGCTTTCACTGGTTGCTTTTTAACTAAAATAGGCTTTCTGAATTCTAGAACTGATTGGAGTATACTTAAACCTAGTGCATTCGCATTGAACGATTTAAATATAAATGAAGGATATTCTTTATCTAATATCAAGGTCATAAAAAAATAAGTTATTGTTTTGGTCTTATGGTATTTAGTAATCATCGTAGTACTGCTCTGCTGGCGCTGTTGTCACTGGCGCAAACTTATTATGCTTTTCAACCGGGATATGCTCTAGAATCGGCTGGGCGTCGTTATCAAGACCACCGAAGAGACTAGCGGTGTCCATGAAGGTGTGTTGCTTTACGTTCTGGTCGGAACGCATGAAATCGATAACCGCCGAGAGCGGGTCATCAGTGAACGCACCCTCCTTACGCCGACTTGCCTGTTCATACAGGTTGTGCGACTGGTCCGCAACCTCATTGTCGGGGTCCTTATCGGAGTAGCATGGGACCTCTAGAACGGCGTTCCCGACACTACCGTAAGGGTCACCACAAGGAGACGAGACATTGCGACTAATGATCTTCCGCACGTTTCCATCGTCGCCATAGATTTTGTATGTCTCCTTCATCGGCGTGGATAGAACCGAACCTGTGCGAGGCACAGTGACTGCAAAGTAAGCTATCGGACGCATTGCCCCGCTCATCAGTACCTTGTTCACGATGAACAGCGGCCGACCGGAGACGAATGTGTAGTTCTTGGTGTTCTTCAGGGTGGACATCATTGTTATTTCTCTTGTTTACTTGAATAATAATGTAGTTAAAAATAGTTTTCAATTTTGATGAAAACTAAGAGAAGAGGATTTTATAATATTTTATTGTCATTTTTATCAGAGTATTTAGTATCTGAAAACTCGAAGTCGATGAGATACATTTTATCTTTTCTCATACAGACATTATAGTATCTAATGTCATTATGATGGTATCCCGATTTCAAGAGTTTCTCGTATAGTTTCTTTATCCTTGGTATTAATTTTTTCTTCTCAGCAACTCTACCCTTATATATTTGATTAAGAGTGGGGCCAATATATTCGGTTACTATCTGTCTCTTCTTAATGTTAAAGCTTCGTAACTTTGGAATAAAATCTAATTTTTCTTGTTTTGCTAAAAGATAGATAATAAGTTCGCGTTTAAAATTTTCATTACCAGATTTTTTGTATGTTTTGATAATAGTGTTTCCTTTTCTAATTACAGAAGAATTGTCCGCAGTTCCACCTTTTTTAGTTCTAGTTTTTCTAGTCCTTTTTCTTGTTTTACGAAGACTCATTATTATAATAATGAGATAAAAAAATAGTTAAGTTATTTAATAAATGTTTTACGAAACGGGTCATCTTCCTCTAGATATTTATTTAATCTAGATTGCATTTCTCTAACCTTTTCTAGTATTGCTTTTTTATTAAACTTATTATCCAGTTTACTTTTTTTTTTCATGGCTTTAACAGATTTTTTGTGTTGCGCTTTTAATTTCTTTATAGAATTTTTAGTTGGTATTTCTATATTACCTGGTTTTTTAGACTCCTCGTGTATTTTGTCTTGTAAATCATCAATAATGTCTATTACCTTTTCTTTACCAGAGTTAGTCTTTATATTAATCTTTTTGCTAATTGTAATATCACCGATTACAACGACCGGACCTATTTCATTTACGCCTAATAGTGCTCCTAGCTGTATTGCAACTTGGGCGCTATGATTACCATCAACAACAAAATAATGATATATGCCATTTATTAAACTTTTTACGGCAGTTATCCCACCAATAGAGTCAATTTTATCTAGACACTTTTCATCACAACTATCTAGTTTAGCATTTATTTTCCCTCTACTAAAATCAGTCGCTGTTTGAACTAGTTCTAATTTACTTGGATCTACATATTCCCGTTCATATGCACCTTTAAACTTATAATCATCACCTCTTAATTTAGTTCCATCAAGTTGTTTTATTCTAAGTATACGGGTGGCATCATTATCTACATTATATTGTAACATATCACCCCTATCTATGGATTTACTGTCCACAAATTGTTTTATTTCGGGTTCAACTTCTTTAATTATAGATAATCTTTTTCTAGATTTTTGGGTTTTAACTCTAGTTTTAGCTGTAGCAGTCGAACTATTTCCGAATGTTAAACCACTTGTGTTACTAGATAAAGCTGATATTTGATGTGTCGCAGATCTAACTGCCATAGCGATTGTAGACGCAAGAATTGCTGATACTTCAGGTGTAATTGATATTGCTGACGACGACGACCCGCCTTTTTTTTGTGTCTTCCTTTTATAAATAATTCTTCTAGTTTTTCTAGTTTTACGAATACCCATTATTATATTAATGAGAAAAAAAAAATAATTTACACCAAATAATATTTATTAATGATTGATAGGGAATGTTCCCTTATGCATGGTCTTACATTGGGACGCACCATGGAGCAAAGGGGGGCGCGGAACCATAATGTTATCGTACATATCGTGGAAGTCAAATTTGACAGGACTCGGTGCATCCCACTTATACTTGTTCTGTGCCTGTACAAGGCCTACATCGGGTTCGTACCGGTACGTCTTGTCATACTTCAGAATCTTTTTCTCAGGGGCACCCTGAAACAGATAGCCCATCTCCGGACCAGACCCGGGATAGTAGATGACACCACCAACCTCGTCGCGATATTTACGCGCGTCCCTGGAATCATAGAACATCTTTACGTGACCGGTGTCACGCTCAATTACCGCAACCTGGTGGGGGAGACGCTTACCGGACTGTTTAGCGTTAAGGTGCATCTGCTTAACAGAGTTAAAATCCTTATCCGTGCCGATAGAAGAAACGGAGTGGGACATGGTGGATGATTTCTTGGACATTGTTATATTCTAAAGATATTATTGTTAATCAAATATATTTTCAATTTCACGGCCCTTTGCCTCTGTAGTTCGCAATATATCCAACCGGAGCAGTTTTATCCCATTTATCTCCGTTCAAACCTATATCAACTGTAAACTTAAATACATGCTCATCGTCTCCGATATTATTTATGGATAATATTTTGTATGATTTTTCTATAGATTTAATACCAGCGCTGGCTCCTTTCATCATAAGACCATTAGTTTGCCACGTACGAAGGGTTTTCTTCTTCATCTTAAATTGTTCTCGTTGTTCATTATTAAGTTCCTTTTTATATTGGTTCTTCCATTCAACATTATCTCTCAATACCTGAAGTTTCTCGTCTAGTGTCATATCTTCTAAATCCTTTATAGAAGCAGAAAATATATCGGGAGCGGTTAATTTAAATTCAGCAACCTTAATATCATTCTTTATCTTAGCGATTTCACCTTCTGTGATATCCATAGCCTTCATCTGGGCAACGATGTCCGCCATTGTCGCACCACGCAGACCCTTTTCCTTACCCTTGGTCACGACGAAACCTACTTTGTTTACTTCTTTTAGCCGTTCTAAGATTTCATCATCTTCGCCACCCCAACCCCAATAATTATTAGGGTAACCATTTATAGATTCAAATTGTTTTTCAGAAAAGGATGTAATTCCACCGATGTAGTTCTCGTTCTTAGAGTATCTATCCCAAACGCGAGCAATATGAATAGGTTTTGCATCCGGTTCTGTACAATACCACGGTATTAACTCTGGTGATGGTAGTAAATCGACGTCATGGAATATGAATATATTGTGATTATGTTTTTTAGCTATCTTAAAACCAATATTTAATAATTTCCCTCTATTAAATTTACGGGAGTCAGCACTTTGTTCTATGATGTATATCTTATATTCTGCACACAATTTGTCTTTCAGCGCCTTTTTAAAAAAAAGTTCCATATACGGAACAAATTGTTCTAGATGTTTCTGTCTATTTTGCCCCTTGTGTAGATCTCTAAAACAAACAATAACTGCAACTGAGTCTTCTGATAATAGTTCTAGCGGCTCGCTATCACTGGGCCATCCTTCATCTTCTTCTGATGAATCATCTGACATTATATAGATATATAGAGAATTTAATTATAAAAAAAACGATACTTGTTTGTTTATTAGATAACCATTTATAGTGATTCGATAACCAACGAGAGCTGAGAGGCTGTGATTTTGTTCTTGGACTTGAAGCGCATTCTGCTACCAGGGTGCTGTGTTACGAAGACCGTGGTTTGTTCCTCAAAATCAACTACACTATTGATTTCATTGAACATAATAATGTTACAGTAAAGATACTCTTTCATGTAGGTAATCTTTTTACCTCTGCCCCGATTTAGGGCACTGTCCCTTGGGCAATGGACACGGTCGTTGGGACCGATAGAGTGAGTGAAATCACCACAGATGTCGATAAACTCTTCGGCGGTGGGTACATTGTAAGAAGGCATAGTAGAAGCTGGTATATTGGTATATTAAGTGAGATAATATTAGTTTTCAATTTTGATAAAAAAACGGAGTATAGTTTTAATGAGTTGTTTTTTTGTTTTATTTATTTATTTGTCTATATACGGTTCGTGGCACGCGGGTTCTCGCAGATGAACTTAGCCTTCACCTTAAAGTCGGACCCAATCTTTGCGAGTTGTCCGTTGCAGTAAGTCCGCACACGCTCAATCTCCTCTAGGGCTTCAATGATATCACGCTGCACCTCTTCTGGTTTAACGCTGGCAAAGACACGCGGGGACGGGACGTAACTTCGGCCAGGAGCGGGACCGGGGGCACAGTCAGCGGGCTTTGGTAGCGGCAGTGGGACCAACTGCCGCTCGCCCCTTGTTACCTTAAGCAACGCCTCCTGTAGAACGATAGAGAAAATTTCCATAATGTCCAGAACAGCCTGGTCCTGACAGCGTTTCTTATCACGACGCGCGAGGTCGCTTTTCATCTTATTTTCAGTGATTCTTTTAAGAAGAAGAGCAACGCGAAGATCCTCGTTATCCATTGCTGCGGTCACCCGCTCTCGCAAGCGATCAACGATAACCGCTGTGAAATGGGCACTGCCGCGAAAGATATCCTCGTTAAACTTCTGTGCCCAATCCTCTTTGAATGCAAACGTATACTGCCGCTCGCGCAATGCCGGGTCCGGGTGCACGCGGAGTTCAGCCGAACTATACTTAGTTGCTCCAGCTTTTTGGATAAGGGCACGAATAAGGTTAAGAGAAGGTCCACCACCGCACCGGATATCACCAGGAGCGCGAACTGCACCTAGAAGGCCCTGCTGCCGCATCTCAAAATAGTGAGGGTTATGGACTCTACCAGTCTCCCGGCGTCCAGTCCTAAAAGAGAACGCTGTTTCGCAACCAGGCATGGTGCAGAACATCTGGTCACAGCCCTCAATCTTGTAGATATAGGTGCCGCAACTCGGGCAACCGCGTGTGCTCTTCTTGATTTCCTCAACTGACGCGATATCCTCTGCGTTGCACGTATGCTCCGCGTCACGATCCGGGCCTTTCACGGCGTGGCACTTAGAACACGAGAAAGTATCACACATACCGCACTTCCAGGCAGTAGAAAGAGAACCCAAGCAGTCAGCCACACCACACTTGTGAATGAACTGCTTGCGCTCAATGGGCATCTGCCCAGAACGAAGGACGTACTTTTCATGTTGCTTCTCCTGATACTTAATCTGACAGGCACGAATTTCCCGCTTAATAGCTAGGAGTTCCACGTCTTTCTCTTCCAAATCCAGAACCCGTTTAGCAGCGGGTTGGGCGCTAGACAACCGAGCCATTTCTTTGTCCATCATGATCTTGCTCTTGTGCTTCTTGTATGCTCCATTCACCCATCCAGAACCAAGAGCATCACAAAGGAAGGCTTGGTTAAAAGGACGGTGACAGGCCATACAGTCTGCGTCAGAGGTAGAATCCATGAGATAAGTTTTCAAACACTTACCACATGTAGAGTAATCGCAACCGCACAAAGCAAAGGACCTCGTATCAGGGAATTCGTTATAGCAACATTGGCACTCGGGCATTTTGAGTATTGAGTGAGTGTGTATATATGTGAGTATTAGTGTATTAAAATGGTATAAATAGTTTTTCAATTTTGAAGAAACATCTCATAAGAAGAGGATAAAAAAAGGGAATTAAATCCCT
>Ga0307986_10004065_pt1 | contig 10012 bp, 11 predicted proteins | sample EllFjometageno82_FD_203170 | JGI IMG/M metagenome (GOLD analysis project Ga0307986, IMG submission 203170) | Marine microbial communities from Ellis Fjord, Antarctic Ocean - #82 | ecosystem: Environmental > Aquatic > Marine > Unclassified | place: Southern Ocean | collected 2014-10-09
TTACAAGTTAGCAAAAGAAAATGGACTTACATTAACTCAAATGTCTCTTGCTTTTGTGAATTCAAGACCTTTTATGACGAGTAATATTATTGGAGCTACAACTATGGAGCAGCTAAAAGAAAATATTGGAACCGCAGATATTGGCCTTGGTGATGAAATCATTGAAAAAATAAATTTAATTCACTCAAATAATCCTAATCCTACACCGTAGCCTTCAAAACGTTGAAATTAATTTAATTTAGTATAAAAATTTTATAATGAGTTTAAAAAAAATATTTTTAGTTTCAATTATCATTTTATTTACATCAAGAAGTTTTGCTGCTAGTCCTGTATCTAGTGGAACATTCAAAGACTGGCAGGTTTTCACAGTAACTACAGAACAAGGTAAGATTTGCTTTGCACAGTCAAAACCTAAAACAAGATCGCCAAAAAATTTTAAAAGAGAACCCTCGAAACTATTTGTAACTTTTAGACCTCAAGAAAACATAAAAGATGAAGTTAGTGTTACTAGTGGACACATTTACAAAAAGTCTACAGTGAATGCAAAATCGGGTAGAAATAATTATGCTTTCTTTTCTAAAAAAAATTTTGCTTGGATAGCTGAAGAAAAAAGAGAAAAAAAATTTATAAAGCTAATGAAAAAAGCGTCTAATATAATGCTCATAGCTAATGAACCGAAAGGTTCACAAACAGTAGATCACTATTCGATGATAGGTTTTTCTAAAGCGTATGAAACCGCAAAAAAAAATTGCAGTTAATTAATTAATGAAAAAAATAGTTCTAGCCTACTCTGGTGGCCTCGATACTTCGATAATTTTAAAATGGCTACAAGAAAACTATAAAGCAGAAATTATTGCTTACACGTCTGACATTGGTCAAGTTATTGATAAAAAAAAAATTATTAAAAATGCAAAAAGACTTGGTGTAAAAATAATAATTATTGAAGATCTTAAAAATATTTTTGTTAAGGACTATGTCTTTCCTATGTTGAGAGCACACGCTTTATATGAAGGCAGTTACTTATTGGGTACCTCCATTGCAAGACCTCTAATAGCAAAGAGACAAATCGAAATAGCAAAAAAATATGGTGCTTATGCTGTGTCTCATGGTTCTACAGGCAAAGGGAATGATCAGATTAGGTTCGAATTAGGCTACGCTTTTTTTGGAAAAAAAATAAAAGTTATTGCACCATGGAGAGAGTGGGACTTAGCTTCTAGAACAGATTTAATTAAATATGCAAAGAAAAATAATATTCCAATACCTAAAGATAAAAAAGGAGCACCTCCATTTTCGGTTGATGATAATATTTTTCATACATCAACTGAGGGTAAGGCTTTAGAAAATCCTAAAAATTCAGCACCAGAATTTATTTTTCAGAGAACAGTCTCTCCCGAAAAAGCTCCAAATAAAAAGACAATTGTAAAAATTGCTTTTAAAAACAGTGAACCTGTTTCAATTAATGGAAAAAAACTTAACCCTGCAAACTTATTAGAAAAATTAAATCAAATCGCAGGTAAAAATGGAGTAGGTAGAGTCGATCTAGTTGAGAATAGATTTATAGGTATTAAATCAAGAGGTGTTTACGAGACACCGGGTGGAACAATACTTTATGATGCTCATAGAGCTATAGAATCGGTAACTTTGGACAAAAAAACAATGCACCAAAAGGAAAGAATCATGCCAGCATATGCTGAGCTTGTTTATAATGGATACTGGTTTTCAAAAAAAAGGATCAATTTACAAAAAATTATAGATAAAAATAAAAATAAAGTTAATGGCGTCATCGTTCTTAAAGTTTACAAAGGTAATATAACAATTATGTCTAGAAGGACATCTAGCAATGCTTATTCGATGAAACAGGTATCATTTGAAGAAAATAAGACATTTAATAAAACTAAAATAGAAAAATTTATTAAATTTCACTCAAAACAGTTAAATAAATCTTAAAAGTCTGATACGACTCTTTTAATGAATTCAGCAATTCGAAACATACAACTAGTTGCAGTACTTGCCGTTTTAGTTGCAACAATAATTGCATTCTTTGTAGAATTGTCAGTTATGTATGAAACACAAACTGTTGGTTTAGCTGATTTATTGTTGATGTTTATTTATATAGAGGTTCTTGGTTTAGTCAGGTCATATTGGGAGACTAGATCAGTAAGAATTACTTATCCTCTTGTGATCGCAATTACTGCTCTTGCTCGATATATAATCCTTCAAGATAAAAACAGTGACCCCGCAAATTTAATTTATATTGCTCTTGCAATATTAATCGTGTCTATAGCAACAGTTGTTATAAGATTTAGGAATAGTAAGTATCTTAAAATAGATAGTAAAAAATCTAACGACCTTTAAAACATTCTAAAGTATTTTTTAAAAGACAGGCAATAGTCATTGGACCCACACCTCCTGGTACTGGGGTTATGGCTTTTACCTTGTCTTTAACTTGTTCAAAATCAACATCTCCTACTATTTTATCTCCAACTTTATTTATACCAACATCGATAACGATAGAATCTTTTTTTACCCAGTCTCCTTTAACTAGATTTGCAACACCTACTGCTGTAACTAAAATGTCAGCTTTCTGACACTCTGATTTTAAATCTTTAGTTTTTGAATGAACAATTGAAACTGTGCAGTTTTCTTTAAGAAGAAGTTGTGCCATAGGTTTGCCATTTAAGTTAGACCTTCCGATTATAACGGCATGTTTGCTTGTTAAATTTTTTTCTACCTTTTTAATTAATAATAAACATCCTAGAGGAGTACAGGGAACTATAGCTTTATATCCTGATGAAAGATTTCCAACATTGATTGGATGGAATCCATCTACATCTTTTGAAGGATCAATCGCATTTATAATTTTTTCTTTACTAATATGAGGTGGCAAAGGTAATTGAACAAGAATTCCAGAAACATTTGTGTTGTTGTTAAGTTCTTCTATTTTTTCCAATATTTCTGACTGCTTGACCTCTTTTGAATATTTAATAACTTCAGAACTAATCCCAACTTCTCTAGAGTTTTTTTCTTTATTTTTTACATAAATTTGACTTGGTTCAAATTCACCAATTAGAATAACAGATAGGCCTGGAGATTTATTAATTTTTTTTTTTATTTCTAAAATTTCTTTTCTAATTTCTTCTCTTAATAATGCCGCTTCTTTTTTTCCGTCTATAATCATATTAAAATATCAATGGTTCTAAATACAGTTCCATACATAACTTAATAAACCATAAGCCTAAAAGAAGTATTACTGGTGCAATATCAATTTGGCCTAAATTTGGAATGTAATTTTTTATTTTATTTAAAATTGGTCTAGTTGCTCTATATGTAAAATCTAATATTGAGTAAACAAGTCTACTTTGAGTGTTCAGAATATTAAATGCGACTAACCAACTTAAAATTACATGAATTATTACAATCCATTCATAAATATTAATAATTTGAAATGCTAAAAAGTAAATTGCTTTCATTGTTTTTCAACATAAATAGATGTACTTGGAAAAGCAAAAGAAGCTTTATTTTTTTCAACAATATTTTTTATCTCTAAAGCAAGTGTATCTTTAACGTTCATCCACTCTTGGTACTGCTTGGTTTTAGTAAAACATATTAGTTTTATATCAATGGAGCTTGCAGCAAACTGATCGATCTTAACAGATAAGATTGCGTTATCATTTATGGCAAAATCTTTGTTGTCTCTTATATAACCTTCTATCTGATCTTTAATATTTTTTAACTGTTCGCTCGTCGTTCGATACTCAACACCGATTATCCAATTAATTCTTCTATTTGTAATTTGTGAGTTGTTAATTACAGCTTTTTCTGCAAATTGAAAGTTTGGTATTGTGGCTAAAGACTTATCAAATCTTCTAACTACTGTTGATCTAAAACCAATTCCTTCAACTGTTCCTTCTATTACTCCGTCTACAAATATCCAATCACCGACTTGAAATCGTCTTTCAACCAATACTAATATTCCTGAAATTAAATTTTTAAATAAGTCTTGTGCACCCAAAGCAACAGCAACTCCAAATAAACCTAGGCCTGCAATAATTGGGCCAATTTTTATTCCCCAAAGTTCTAGTACGGCGGCGGCTCCAAGTATTAAAATTAAAACTTTTATAGCTTTAATCATCCAATTAATTAAATCTCTGGAGAGTAAGCTACCTACAGATTTAATTACTGCTGAAAAAGGCCCGATAATTTGATGAAAAGACCAAAAGATTAAAATTGTGATCAGTGATCTATTAACTATGTCAACAACATTGCTCTCGACAGTCAAAAAGCTTGTTGAAACAAAAAATCCAAGAACGATAGGAAAGAACTTTGCTGGGCCTTCCATAGAAAAGACTAAAGAGTTATCAAACCTATTGGTTGTTTTTAAAACATACTTTTCTAATCTTTTAACAACAAATTTAGCGAATATTCCTCTTAAAAAAAGAAAAAAAAGAAAAATCACTAAAGCAATAATTATTTCAGAAATATTTATACCCGATACTCCATTTTGCCAAACTTCTAAAAATAAGTCTTTAAAGTTTTCTAATATATTCATTAATTTAGTTCTTTCATTTTCAATATTTCATCACCTGGATTGAAAATTTCAATTTTTTTCCATCCTTGTGATTTAAAAATATTTGCTACTTTTGTACTTATACACATAACAGTTGATTGTGTCACTAATGGGTTTAGTTCATAATTTTTCACTATACCTATAAAACTTTCAGCACTTCTAACTGAATAAATATAAATAAGATCAGGTGGGAAATTTTCTATTAATTTTTTGTTTTCGCTATTTAGATCATTGATAGCTTTGGAGGAATAATTTATAATTTTTTTTATTTTTAGCCCCTCTTTTTTTAATTCTAAATCTAGATCATAGGAAATATTATCACCACAAAAGTATGCGAAATTTGCATTTTTATTAGATTTATCTGAAGTCATTATTAAATTTTTTAAGGCATTTACTGTTCCGCCAGCAGATGATGTATTCACAAAACCTGACTGCTGAGCAATTTTTTCCGTTATCGAACCTACGCAAAAACAATGTACACTTTTACTTTTGCTGGTTAGCTTGAGATTTCTAACTGCGTTTGCGCTTGTAAAAACAAAAGCGTCAAAATTATCTGGATTTATCAATTCTGTTTCCATGGTAGAAATTTTTAGAGTTGGTAGATGAATAATCTTATGACCATAAGAAAAAAGTTTTTCCATTAAATCTTCAGCATCCATTAATGGTCTTGTAATTAATATATTCATTTTTTTTTGAAATTATTTCCTGCTTTTTTTAAAAGTTCTATTCCTACAGTTACTCCTATATCTGCTCCATCTTCTTTTCTACCTTTTGCCTCGTAAATATAATCTTGATTTCCATTATCGGAAAAAAGTTGTGCTGATAAAGTGAGTTCATTTTCTTGTATTGTTGCTAAGCCACCAACTGCAGAATCACAATCTCCACCTAATGTTTTTAATAAACTACGCTCTGCTACTGCACATTGTTTTGTTTCTTCGCTATTAATTTTTTTTAGAAGTTTAACAATATTTATGTCATCCTTTCGGCACTGAGCAGCGATAATTCCTTGTCCAACAGCAGGCAACATTTCTTCAACTGAAAAAATATGTTTGATATTTTCTTCTAGTTTTAAGGTTTTAATTCCTGCCAGCGCAAGCACAATCCCGTCATATAAACCATCTTTTAACTTTTGAATTCTAGTATCAATATTTCCTCTAATATTTTTAACTAAAATATCTTTATTAATTAATTTTAATTGAAGGTCTCTTCTTCTAGAACTTGAGCCCATAATTCCATTTTTTAATTCTTTAAGACTTGAGTGCTTAAGACTAACAAATACATCCCTAGGATCGTTTCTTTCAATATAAGCTTCTATGTTCAAAGATGGTATTTCTTCAGAGGCCATATCTTTTAAAGAATGAACAGCTATGTCTATTTTTTTTGTTATAAGACTTTCTTCTATCTCTTTACAAAATAAATTTTTTCCACCAATTTCAGATAGCTTCTTGTCATAAAATATATCACCTGATGTTTTTATGCTTTGAATCCCAATTTCATCACTAGATAGAGCAGATTCTGAATCAAGGATCAGTTTTTTAACTTTTGTAGCATAAGCTAAGGAAAGCTTACTACCGCGAGCTCCAATTATAATTTTTTTCATTATTAATTTATATTTTTAAGAATTCTATTTTATACTATTCTTGTATTGTGTTCATAATTTAATGAAAAAAAATATTACATTTTTAGGGATTGAAACTAGCTGTGATGAAACTGCAGCAGCTATAATTCAGGAAAATGCGGATGGATCTGCAAAAATACTATCCAGTATTGTCTCTAGTCAAATTAAGGAACATGAAAAGTTTGGTGGTGTTGTTCCTGAGCTTGCTGCTAGAGCCCATGTCGAAAATATAGACTTTATTATTAATAAAGCATTAAAGGATAGTGGACTAACTATTGATAAAATAGACGGTGTAGCTGCAACAGCTGGTCCAGGACTAATAGTTTGTTTAACAGTTGGATTTAATATTGGGAAATCAATTGCTGCTTTTGCTGATATACCCTTCGTAGCTGTTAACCATCTTGAAGGTCATGCTTTGAGTCCTGGTTTAGAAAATAAAATAGAATTTCCATATTTACTTTTACTAATTTCAGGGGGTCATTCTCAATACCTTATAGTAAAAGATATTAACGAATACGAACAACTTGGAACAACAATTGACGATGCTTTGGGTGAAGCATTTGATAAAACAGCAAAAATGTTAGATCTTGGATATCCAGGTGGTCCAAATATAGAAAAATTTTCAAAACTAGGTGACAAAAACTTTTATAAGTTACCTGAACCCATTATTAATAGAGCTGGGTGTAATTTATCATTTGCAGGTTTGAAAACTGCAGTTTTAAGAGAATCTAAAAATATTAATGGAGATCTCCAGCTTAAATATAATCTCGCTGCTTCTTTTCAAAATACAGTTAATAAAATTTTATTAAAAAAAACTAAGGAAGCTATGAAACAATTTAGAAGTAAAACTTCATTAAAAGAAAAAGTGCCATTTATTGTAGCCGGTGGTGTTGCCGCTAACCAATCTATAAGGGGAAATTTAGCTCAAGTTTGTACAGAAATGAATTTTACACCACTATTCCCTAATTTAAAATTTTGTGGTGACAATGCTGCAATGATTGCGTGGGCTGGAATTAAGAGATACAAAAAAAAATTAACTAATAAATTAAACTTTGTTGCTAAGTCAAGATGGCCATTAGATCCGTCTGCTAAATATTTAAAAGGTTCTGGATTGAAGCTTTAATATAACTATTGTCCAAAATGGGTTTTGAATTAAAAAAAATTAAATTTGCTTGATAGAAGGTGTTTAAAAGAAGAGTTTGTACAAGAATCTCGGAATCTATTGTGCTATCGTTTTTTTATAAAACGAATCACTTCGTTTTTATATAAAATAAATAAAAAAGGGAGTACTTATGAAAATATTAACTGGATTAAGCGCAACGTTTGATAGCTTAACTAAAGTAATAATATCATTACTTGGTTTAGGTATCGTAGTTAGCCTATTAGGTGGAAACGTTCCATTTGTAGGTGACATTGCATCTAACATTACTGGATTAGTTCAATCTTTAGGTGATGCAGGTATTGTTGGATTAGTAGCAGCAATTATCATTTTAGGCTTTTACAAATAAGCTAAAATTAATAATTATCACCTTAGGTTTTTAAAAGTCTAAGGTGATGACTAACTAAAGAAAGAATTATGATAAATTGGATTAATAAGATCAAGTTTTATTTAAACAAATTTTTAGAAGTTGGGGTTCTTTTGTTGGCAGTTTCAGTTATAGCTGAAATAATATTTGGACCAGACGTTGCTTTTTTTGGATCTCAAGTAACCAAAAATCTAATTGCTTTGATTAACACACTTGGAGACCAAGGCGTAGCAGCTTTAATAATTGTTTTTGCTGTTATATTTACTTACCGAAAATTACTTAAATAGTTTACCAAATTTAAAACTCGTACACACTTATTCAATTTTTAGGTGTGTACGATAATAAATTTAATTTATTAACTGGATATTTGTTACGTATATTATTTAATAAGAAAAAGTTTAATGATCTTAATTGTAAAACACGTTTTGAAAATAATATACCTAGTGATTTTTTGACATATGCAAATGGATTGCTTGTCGAAAATAATCTTATAAATTCATTAAAATAATTACTAATAATAACTAGTTATTGATTTCTTATAAGTGGATAAACTTTAGGGCTTAAGTATTTAAAGTTAGTAATCATAATTAAAATTAATGTTGCAAGTCCAATGCCAGTAGTTACCTGTAAAAATATTGCCAAATCAAACTTCCAATTGATTTGAAAAATACTTTCAATGATAAACTGCGAACCAATTATTGCAAAAAATAGAGCTATTAAGATAATTGAAGTAAATATTATAAAAAATTCAATAATTGAAGAAAACAAAACTTCTCTCTTAGAAAAACCTAGAATCTTAAATATTAAATTTTGAAATTCTTTAATTTTTCCTTGAACCATTATTGCACTTGATATGACAATTAAACCAACGACTATAGTTATTGCGGAGATAACGGTTACGGCGATAAACACTTTATTTAATAAGTCTGTCACTTTTTCCAAGTAATCAGTAATTTTTATAATGGATAGACTTGGCATTTTATCCAACAAAGTAGTTTCATTGAAATTTTCTAAATTTTTAAACTTCGAGGTTGCTAAATATTCGTGAGGTATATTTTTTGCAAACTGAGGATTTAACAGAATTGCAAAATTAATAGTAAAATCTCTGTAGTCTACCAATCTAAAGTTTACAATCTCACCTTCAATTTCACGACCATAAATATTTAGAGTAAAGATATCACCAATTTTGATATTGAAATCTTTTGCAATTTTACTATCTAGTGAAATTTGAAGTTTATCAGGTCTGTTTAGATCCCACCACTTACCTTCAGTAATTGGATTATCTTTTAAAACTTTATCAACCCAAGAAGATCTTCTGTCATTTTTAATCACCCAGTAGCTATCATTACTTGAATCAATATAAGTATTTGGATCTGTTCCATTAATTTTTACAATACCTGTTGAGACCATCGGTACAATTTCAAGATTAGCTTCTTTATCCATATCAAAAATTAAATCTTCAAATATTTGTCTTTCATCACCTTGGATGCCAATGAAAAAATAATCAGGAGCAAGTTCTGGTATAGATTTTGCAATTTCTCTTTTAAAGTTTGAACCAACAAAAGCTAAAGTTAATAATAATGTGACACCTAAACCTAAAGACATAATAGTTATAGGGGTAATACTTTTAGTTTGAGTAATATTTTTAACAGATACTTTAATTGAAATATTTGGATGTTCTTTAAATCTTTTAAATAATTTAATAATCAAAGTTGACAGTAAATAAAAGACCAGTAGACAAATAAAGAAAGCTCCAAAATAACCTAAACTATAAATGGGTCGAGCGGAACCAATGGTAAATAAAGAAATTAAAATCGATAATAAAAATAGACTTAAAACGATCGATTTTTTTGAATAATTAAATTGAAGGTTTTGAAAAACATTTCTAAATAAGTTTGAAGCTTTAACCTGATCAATTGCATTAATAGTTGGTATAGAAAATATGATTAATACTAATAATCCTACAGAAAAAACTTTGAAATAATTAAGAATAGAAAAACTACCTTCAATATTTAAACCAAGGCCAGCTGATAAATAAACATCTACAATGGGGACTAGAAAGAAACTAAAGGAGTAGGCTAAGGTAGAAATTGAGAATAATAGAATGAGTAATTGCAGATAGTAAATTGTTTTAATATCCTGTGAGAAAAAGCCTAAAGACTTCTTAACTGCTATAGACATATTGTTTTGATTGATGAATGAAAGTAGGGTGTTAGCAATCCCAATTCCAGCAATTAACATTGCGCTAATTGATACAAGGGATAAAAATTGAGAAAAATTATCAATTATCCTTTTTAAAGG
>Ga0307986_10004066_pt1 | contig 10012 bp, 10 predicted proteins | sample EllFjometageno82_FD_203170 | JGI IMG/M metagenome (GOLD analysis project Ga0307986, IMG submission 203170) | Marine microbial communities from Ellis Fjord, Antarctic Ocean - #82 | ecosystem: Environmental > Aquatic > Marine > Unclassified | place: Southern Ocean | collected 2014-10-09
ACATGTACTTCTTTTGCCCCTGAGTCGTAAAGCATTTTTACTATTTTATGTGATGTGGTGCCTCTAACCAATGAATCGTCAACCAGTATAATAGATTTATTTCGTACTAACGTTCGGGTAGCATTTAATTTTAACTTAACCCCAAAACTTCTAATACTTTGTGTAGGTTCAATAAAAGTTCTGCCTACATAATGATTTCTTATAAGTCCTAATTCAAAGCTCTTTTTTGAGTATTGGCTGTAACCTAGAGCTGCGGGTACACCCGAATCTGGTACTGGAACCACTAGGTCTGCAGTAACATCTGTTTCCTTGGCGAGCTCTTCGCCCATTTTTTTTCTATATTCATATGCGCATTTATTATTAAGTAAACTATCCGGTCTAGCAAAGTAGATGTATTCAAATGCATCTGGCCTTGCTTTTCTTGGTGGAAATGGTTTTAAGCTGTTTAATTCACCATTTTCAATTACTACGATTTCACCATTTTCTACTTCTCTTATAAATTTAGCTCCCACAATATCTAAAGCACATGTTTCTGACGCTAAGATAAATGAATTTTTAAGTTTTCCGATTACAAGTGGTCTAATACCAAAAGGATCTCTAATGCCAATTAATTTTTTATTAGTCATCATCACTAATGCATAACCACCTTGTATTTGAAATAAAGTATCTATAATTTTATCTGTCATTTTACTTCTAGTAGATTTTGCTATCAGCTGAACTATAGTCTCAGTATCACTTGTTGTTCTGAATATTGCACCATTTTTAACAAGATTGTTTCTTAGTTCTATGGCGTTCGTTAAGTTTCCATTGTGAGCTAAACTTACACCGCTAGAATAAAGATCTGCAAAAAAAGGTTGAATATTTCTTAAAGAAACTTCTCCAGTCGTAGAATATCTATTGTGACCAATTGCTGAATCACCAGGTAATTTTTTTATTATGTCAGGATTAGTAAAATGATCACCAACTAAACCTTGTCTTTTTTCTAAATAGAATTTCTCTCCATCAAACGATGATATACCACAACCTTCTTGACCTCTGTGTTGAAGAGCGTGTAAGCCCAGAGCCACTAAAGCAGAAGCATCTACATGGTCTGAAACTCCAAAAATACCACATTCTTCTTTTGGTTTTTCTAATTTAAATTTTTTCAATTTTTTCCTTAGTCTCTATAATATCTTTGTAGTTCGGAAATTCATCAATAAGTAAACTACTGCCTTTTATAACTATTTCGAAAGACCAGGCGTTTGATGTTGATATACCCCATTTTTCATAAGGATAAAACCAGTTTAACAAAGAAAAAAGACAGATTACAACTATGTATCCCTTGAAAATACCAAAAAAAATACCAAATGATTTATCTACAGATCCAACTCCCGTCCAGGTTACTGTCCTGCCAATAGCTTTTCCTAAAATAATACTAATAAATAAAGTAACGATAAATACAAAAACACCAATGCCAACGTTATTTATAAAATCTGATTCAATATAATTACCCACTAATGGCTGCAACCTAGGAACAAAAACTATTACTGACACAACAGACAATATCCATTTCAAAAATGAAAAAAAGCTTAATGAAAAACCATCTGAAAAACATTTAATTATATTGTATAAAATTATTAATATAAAAATAACATCAAAGATCACGATATCTTCTTTTATGAAGTCAATTAAGCTATTCATTACCGAAAGGTTTGAAAACTAAAATTAACTTTGGCAACAAGGTTAATACAGAAATTAAAGCTAAGAGCATCGCTACTCCAGTAAAGAAACCAAAGTAAATGGTTGGTATAAAGTTTGATAAAACTAATATCGAGAACCCAAAAACAATAGTAATTGAAGTATTGAGTATGGCCACACCAACTGTGTTGTGGCATCTTTCAACTGTTAAGTTATAGTTTTTAATTCTTTTAAATTCTTCTTTAAATCTATAAATATAGTGAATACTATTATCTACAGCTATGCCAATTGTAATTGCAGCTATAGTAATAGTCATCATATCTAAAGGTATTCCAAGAAGACCAATAATACCTAAAATAAAAAAAGCAGCCATAAAGTTGGGCACAACTCCGATAAAAGAAAGCATAACATTTCTAAAAAGTATTAAAAACATTAATGAAATTCCAAGCATAACAACACCTAAAGTTAAAATTTGCGATTTAAAAAGACTCTGTAACAGGTTATTAAAAAGAATTACAACACCAGCTAATTTGTATTCATCTTTAGTCAATCCTATTTCATTAACTAAATCATTTTTTATTTTATTGATTAAATCATTTCTCCTAAGATCTTTTATTGAGTCTTTAATTCTAACACTAATTCTTGCCTCGTTATCTTTTACTGAAATGTAAGGAGAGATAATTTCTTTTCTAATCTCCTTTGGTATTTTACTATATAAAACTCCCGTCTCTAAAGTTTCTAGTTTGTTGCCAGTTAAATCTTCAGCTACTCTTATAATTGAACCGAAAGATATAACCTTACCAATTTCAGGCAATGAATCTAAATAATCGTGAACTTTTAAAATTTTATCAATTTTATTTCTTGTAAACCAATATTTAGATGGGTCATCTGCATTACTTTTGTTATCTTCATCCCATTCAGCAAATTCGTCATCTTTTTTCTCTTTTTCTATTTTGTTTGAAGGGAATTTTAAAATAACATCTAGAGTAGTGGTTCCTCCAAGTTTGTCATCAATAAGCTTCATTCCTTTGTAGATTTCAGTTTTTTTATCAAAATAATTAATAAAACTATTCTCTACTTGGAGTTTTGAAATGCCAAATATACTTAAGATAATAACAATCAAAGCAGAACCAAATATAATCGTAGTATTATCCCTTGTAAAATTACTAAGAGCATTGGTAATTCTAGACTTTTCTTCGTTTTGATTGATAGAATCTTCAGCGTCACTAAAAGTATTAAGAAGAGCAGGAATTAAAGTAAAAGTTATAAACACAGACACAACAAGGCCCAAAGTCATCATCCAACCAAAATCAATAATAGGTTTTATGCCGCTAAATATTAAAGATAAAAATGCGCAGATTGTAGTTAGAGCAGTATAAAAAATTGGTAAAAACATTTTACTGCTAGCTTCGTATACTACATCTTGAATAGTAAGGTCTTTAAACTCGTTCTTTATTTGTAGGAATCTAACAGTGATATGAATATTCATCGCCATATTTAGAATCAGCATTAAGGCAATAAAATTTGATGAAATAACTGTAACTTTCCAACCTAATAAACCTAAAACACCAATCATCGTTCCTACAGAAAATGCACATCCTAATAATGGAATAACAACCAGTTTAATTTTCTTAAAAATAAACCAAAGTGTAATAATGATAAACAAAAATACACCAATACCAAAAACAATAATATCACTTTGAACGTAAGACATCATATCATCTGCTATCATCGGTAGACCACCCAAATGTATTTGAGCACTCTCTCCGTATTTACTGATAACTTCTCTAATCTCATTAATATTTTGATGATTTTTTTGGTTATATAGACTTTTATAAGAGTCATACTTGTCGTTAAAAGTATCTTTATTTTTTTTTTGAAACTTATTTAGATTTCCCTCTAGCTCTAAATTAAAATAATTATTTTTTGTTTCTATAAGTTCATGTAATTTTTTATCTTTTTTTAAATAAACAACCATTGCAGAAGTTTTGCCATCGGTACTAATAACGTAATCTTTATAAAGTGGACTGTTAAGAATTTCTTCAAAACCTTTTTCCTTATCTATTTCCGGGTATGACAAAGTTTTATAATTTTTTAACCTCTCCATTAAAGGCGCATTACTATTTTTGAATAGCGGAACATCAATTATTGTTATTGTGTTATCAACCCACTCTAGCTTTTCTATTTTTGATTTTAGAAATTGAATATTTATTATTGTTTCTTCATCAGTAAAGCTTGATACGGGAGTGTAGGTAAGAACAAGAAAGTCTTTCGAGCCATACCTCTTATTAACTTCTCTTAGATATTTGAGATCTTTATCGCTCTCAAGCAATAGGGAGTCTGAAGAGGCATCTAACTTAAAGTCTTTTGAAAAATAAAGAAAAAAAGATAATACCAAGCAAACTAAAACAATAGTAACTTTTGAGAAATCAATAATTAGTGTTTTATAAATTTTACCAAACATGACCTAAGTTGAGATATATCTTAAATTTAAGATAACAAAAGTATTAATTTTTAGTTAAATCTTTAAATTTAGTGTACATGCCTTCAAATTCCACATGCACAGTTCCAGTAGATCCATGTCTGTGCTTTCCAATAATCAGATTGGCTAATCCGTGTATATCGCTCATTTTTGATTGCCATTCTGCGTGCTCAATAGACCCTTGTTTAGGTTCTTTTTTTTCAAGATAATATTGTTCCCTATAAACAAACAAGACAACATCAGCATCTTGTTCAATAGATCCAGATTCTCTCAAGTCAGATAGTTGGGGTATTTTATCATCTCTCTGCTCGACAGCTCTTGATAACTGTGACAAAGCAACAACAGGCACGTTAAGCTCTTTTGCGAGTGCTTTTAAGCCTTGTGTAATTTCTGAAATTTCTTGAACTCTACCATCCATCCTATTTGTGTTTGTTCTCATTAATTGTATATAATCAACAACTATTAATTTTAACCCAAACAATCTTTTAATTCTTCTTGCTCTATTGCTCAGAGTAGAAATTGCAATAGCTGGCGTTTCATCAATATAAAGAGGAAGATCATATATATTTCTCGATGCTTCAATATAGCGATTCAACGTTTCTTCACTTGCTTTTCCAGTTCTTATTTCATGTGAAGAAATTCTTGCTTGTTCAGATAAAATACGTGTTGATAGCTGTTCTGAAGACATCTCTAAAGAAAAAAAAGCAACAGACCCTTTTTCATTATTTTCCTGCATAGTCTTTGCAGCGTGATAAGCAATATTGGTAGCAAGAGCTGTTTTTCCCATAGATGGTCTTCCAGCTATAATAACAAGATCAGATCTATGTAAGCCACCTAGCTTTTCATCTAAATCTGTTAAGCCAGTAGGGACACCTACAATTCCTTGATCACTTTTCATGGCTAAAGTTGCCATTTCTATAGTTTGGTCTAACGCTTGGTTAAATTTTAAAAAAGTTTGTGAAAAATTACCTCTTTCGGCTAAATCAAATAACGATTTCTCAGCATCTACAATTATATTTTCTCCCGTTTTTTCTATTTGATCATCCTTAGCCTGATCATCAATTCCTTCAGAAATAAATATTAGTTCTCTTTTAACATACATTTCATGAATTATTTTAGCATAGTCTATTGCTTGTTTAATAGAAGATGAGAATCTTGTTAATTTAACTAAATAGTCTACTCCGCCAACCTCACTTAAACCGGAGTCATTTTCGAAATAGTTCTTTAAAGTAATGGGATTGGCTATCATTCCCTTATTATTTAAATTTTCTATAACTTCATAAATTTTCCTATGTATAGGATCAAAAAATTTAGGTGCATTAACAATGTTAGAAATCTCATCAATAATATCATTATTTACTAAAACAGAACCAATTAAAGATTGTTCAGCTTCTATATTTGAGGGTAATTTTTTTTCTCCTATGCTGCTAACGTTCAAGTTTACTTTTTCCATATAAAACATAATAGATAAAATGATTTTAATAGAAACTTAAAAGTTACACACTTTTTTTACTACCTGTGGAAAAATATGATTTAAATAGAGTCTATTTTATCAATCTGCAGATTAACAGAAACTGTAATTTCAGCATGAAGGTTTATGTTTATCTTATAATTACCTACTTGAGTAATTTCTTGCCTTAGATCTATTTGTGAGGGGTTAATTTCAACTTTTAATATATCTTTAAATGCATTAGACACCTCTTTTGGTTTAACTGAACCATAAAGTTCACCGTTTTCTTTAGATTCCTTATTAAACTTTAAACTTTTATTATAAATTTTATCAGCAATCTCTTTAAACTGTTTTTTTGATTCTTCATTTTTCTTGTTTAATTCATTTTTTTTTTTACTTACAAATTCTATATTTTCTTTACTAGCTCTTAAAGCTTTACCTTGTCTTAAAAGAAAGTTTCTTCCAAAACCATTTTTAACTTCAACTTGATCTCCAATTTTACCAAGCTTCATAACATTCTCTAAAAGTATAACTTGCATAATTAAATAAGGCCTAAAATTTTAGCTTTTTTTATTTCACTTGTTAATTTTCTTTGTTTATTTTGAGAAACAGAGGTTATTCTTGACGGCATAATTTTATCTGTATCCGAAATATATCTTCTTAGTAATTTTATGTTTTTGTAATCTATAGCTGGAGCGTCTTTACCAGATAAAGGACACTTTTTGGAGAATCTTGAGTCTGATTTCTGAAACAAGCTAAGTTTGTTTAATGGATTCTGGGGTCTTTTATTGAATTTTTTATTATTTTTTCTTTTCATTAATATCTTTTTCCTTAAAGTATTCAGTTTCAGTATCTAATATTTTATATTTTACAGTCATATGTCTTACTAATGAGTTATCAATTATACTATTTCGATTTATCTCTTCTAAAGTTTTACCACCACCCTTAAACTTATAATGAATATAAAAACCTTTGTTGTAAGATTTAATTTTTTTTGCAAAACTTAAAAGACCCCATTTTTCTACTTTAATAACCTCACCTTCCGTCTTATCAATAATATCTGAATATTTTTTTTCTATTTTTTCTAAATCAGCAGTTGAAATGTCCTGTTTAGCTATTAATGTATGTTCGTAAAAACTCATTGTGTGTTTATTTATTGTTTATTTATTAAAAGAACGGTTTTATACTATTATAAATACGTCAATTCAATACTAATAATGTTATAAAAAAGCAATTATACAAATGAAAGCCATATTATTTCCAGGACAAGGCTCCCAAATTGTAGGTATGGGAAGCGAATTTTATAAAAACTTTTCAAGCGTTAAAAAAATTTTTTTAGAAGCAAACGAGATATTAAACTTTAAGATATCCAAAATTATACTTGAAGGACCTGAAAACGAACTTAAACTTACTCAAAACACACAACCTTCAATACTATTAGTTAGTTATGCAATTTTTTCTGTTTTAAAAAATGAATATAATTTTAATTTAAAAAATATTAAATATTTTGCCGGCCACTCGCTTGGTGAGTATAGCGCTTTACTTTGTGCAAATGCCTTAAATTTTAAAGATGCATTACATTTAATTTTTGAAAGAGGGAAAGCCATGCAAGAAGCGGTACCCATTGGTAAAGGAGGTATGCTTGCTATTCTCGGGTCTACAATAGATGATGTAAATATTTGTATTTCCAATTTAAAAAATAAAGGAGTTTGTGAAATTGCTAACGACAATGCAGCAGGCCAAGTTATTGCTAGTGGAAATATCGAAGCAATTGAAGAGCTTAGAAATATTTTAAAGGAAAAAAAAAAGAAGAGTGTCTTACTTCCTGTTAGTGCACCTTTTCATTGCACACTAATGAATCCTGCTGCTATCAAAATGAAAGAAAAAATCCATAATATAAATTTTAAACAACCTGATTTTGAGATTATAAGTAATGTTACTTCAAAACCAACAAAAAATCCTAAGGACATAAAAAATTTATTAGTTCAACAAATATATTCAAAAGTAAGATGGAGAGAAAGTATTATTTTTATGGGTGATAAAAAAATTAAAAACTTTATAGAAATTGGACCTGGAAAAGTTTTAGCAGGCCTTGGAAAAAGAATATTGCCTAACAGTAATTTCTTTAATATTAATTCAATAGATGATATTAAAAATTTAAATAATGAATCTTAAAAATAGAAAAATATTAATCACAGGTGCAACTGGTGGAATAGGTTATAGCTTAATTAAAAAATTTTCTGAATTAGGTTCAACGATCCTCGCTACAGGAACAAATCAAGATAAATTAAATAAGTTAAAGAATGAATTCAAAAATATTAACATCAAACAGTTTAGACTAGATGAACACTCCAAAATAGATGAGTTTGTAGATGCCTGCCATAAAGAGCTAGGAGGTTTAGATGTTTTAATTAATAATGCTGGAATTACTCTAGACAATCTTTCCATAAGATTGGCCGATGAAAATTGGAAAAAGGTAATTGATGTAAACTTAACGTCAACCTTTTTGATGTGTAAATACTCTATTAAAAAAATGTTAAAAAATAAATATGGAAAAATTATAAATATAACTTCTATTGTGGGACACACAGGTAATCTTGGCCAAGCTAATTATGCTGCATCAAAAGCGGGTATTGTTGGTTTTTCTAAAAGTTTAGCTATTGAGTATGCCAAAAAAAAAATAAATATTAACTGTATTTCACCGGGATTTATAAAAACAGAAATGACAGATAAAATTAATGATGAGTTTAAAAAGATACTTATTGCAAAAATACCAAACGGAGATTTAGGCACAGGACAGGATATTGCTAACTGTGCTGTATTTTTATCATCAGATATGTCAGATTATATCACTGGTGAAACAATACACGTTAATGGTGGCATGTATATGTCTTGACAATTATTATTAATAATCTATTAACAATTTTAACTTAAACACAATAATAGGATTTTAAATGTCAGATGTTAGTACAAAAGTAAAAAAAATAGTAGCAGACCACCTTGGTGTGGAGGAAGAAAAAGTTACAAACGAAGCAAGTTTTATAGATGATTTAGGTGCAGATAGCCTAGACACCGTAGAATTAGTTATGGCATTTGAAGAAGAATTTGGTGCTGAAATTTCTGATAGCGAGGCAGAAAAAATTCTAACAGTTGGAGATGCAATTAAATTTATTGAAAGCAAAGCTACTAGTTAATTCTTTTAAAACTAAAATAACATGACCTCCAGCAATGGCAGCATAATGGTAATTTTATCATCACCATCTGGAGCAGGAAAAACAACATTAACAAAAAAAATTCAACAAAAATATCAAAATTTTAAAATATCAGTTTCTCATACTACAAGAAAACCGAGGTCAAACGAGGTAGATGGAATAGATTATTTTTTTATAAGTCATGAAGAGTTTAAAAAAAAAATTTTAAATAATGATTTTTATGAACATGCAAAAATATTTGATAATTTTTATGGGACCTCAAAAGACTCAGTTAATTCACTTTTGGATAAAAATAATGATATTTTGTTTGATATTGATTGGCAAGGAACACAACAGTTATCAAAATTCAAGGAATTAAATCTTATTAAATTTTTTTTAGTGCCGCCAAACAAGAAAGAATTAGAAAAAAGATTGGTGCAACGAAATCAAGACAGACCAGATGTTATCAGTAAACGGTTGAAATCTTACGACGATGATATTTTTCATTGGTCTGATTATGACCATGTTGTAATCAATGATAATTTAGATCATTGTTTTATTCAAATAGAAAAAATTATTACAGAAGAAAAAAAAAATTAATAATTATAATTCTTTTTCAAAGTATTCTGTGATCTCATAGTATTGTTTTTCTGATATTTTATTTGGTCTCAAATTTAAATCTAGATTCATTTTTTCTGAAATCGATATAGAATTTTTAAACAGAGTCCTGAATGCTTTGTTAATCATTTTTCGTTTTTTTGAAAAAAAAACTTGAGTAATAGTTTCAAGGTTCTTAATATTATTTACTTTAAAATCTTTATTAATAATGGGTTCAAATACTAAAACTGTTGATTCAACTTTTGGAACAGGATAAAAACAGTTTCTAGAAACCTGAAATGAATCTGTAACTCTCAGTCTAGCTTTAGTCAATACAGTTAATCTTCCAAATGATGAAGAACCACATTTTGATAGTATTTTATCCGCTACCTCTTTTTGAAACATTAAAATTAGTTTCTTGTATTTAGGCAGCCAGATTTTAAACTTTATTAGTTTAACTAATATTTGTGAAGAAATATTATATGGCAGGTTTCCTATAATAATTGAATTTTTATCTATGTTTTCTTCTATTTGGAATTTCAATATATCTTCATTGAAGATTGTTAAATTTTTAAAAATATCAAATTTAATCCTCAAAGAATCTACCAAATTATA
>Ga0307986_10004067_pt1 | contig 10010 bp, 8 predicted proteins | sample EllFjometageno82_FD_203170 | JGI IMG/M metagenome (GOLD analysis project Ga0307986, IMG submission 203170) | Marine microbial communities from Ellis Fjord, Antarctic Ocean - #82 | ecosystem: Environmental > Aquatic > Marine > Unclassified | place: Southern Ocean | collected 2014-10-09
TAATGGTGTACAAGAATTTTAAAGTGTATCCACCCAAAACAAAGCTTGCTGTTGATTCAGATGTAGGTTCTGCACCACTATAAGCAGTTCCCCCATTGTTATCAAGAACCATATAAACACGGTTATCTGAAGTTTTAAAGAAAAATGTAGAGTCATATAAGTTTGTCGCACCAGAGGTTGTGGTATTGGATGCACTAATATTATCTTCATACATATCAAAGGTTGTGCTGTTTGCCCAATCTCTGCGAGGAATTACTTTTGTTATATTAGAAGTTGTAATCTTCTTTGCAGCAATTGCAGAGTCCCAAGTATAAAATTCACTCGTAACATCATCTGCTGGAGTAGGTGGAGAACTATCAGACCCACCAGAAGTTCCAGAGGTAAATGGCATTGATTTACCTATCATGAGATAGTATACTGTTGCAGAGGCTTCACTAAATGACTCAAAAAACTGAGTGGCATTGTGTTGCCTAAATTTCTCTGTAATAATTGCTGTCATTTTTCTTTCCTCTATATCTTCTTATATTTATACTCACTATTAAACAAAATATTACTTTGTTTTATTAAGATGGTTTATCTGGAAATACAATATCATCTGGGTCAGACTCAGACGCAGGCAAATCTCTGAGAGCAGCTCTATAAGTTTTCCAAGCATCTGAGATAGCAGGGCTGTCTGGCATAGCCATGTAATCTGACTCAGCCATTAACCCATCACGCCTACTTCTAATATCTACCCATTTAACAGCCAGAATATCTGCTGCTACTTGGTCTGTGTCTTTTGTTGCAGTATCTCCACTCACATCCCAATACAGAACATCTTCATCTAAATCTGCAACAACTTTGCCTCCATGAGTTGCAACATGAGCTTTAGCTTCATCCTCAGAATCAAAATCTAAATACTTAGTAATTAATCCATCACTATGTGATACTACAGCTGTATATTTTTTCATGTTAATCTTTCCTATCGGTATCTTACTTGAAAAGTACTGTTTGTATCAAAAGTACCACCACTAATTTTAATTCTATCTAATACTGCTGAAAGAGTTTTACTACCACTACCTTGAATACTAGTTGTTATAGAACCATTAATGACCAGTTGATGCCTTGTCATATAAACAAATCCAGCAGTGTCCATTCTTCTCACTCTAATTACTCCATTAAACGCATTTGATTCACCATTAGCAGTGCGAAAAGTAAAAGAAGTTGTTGGGTGAGTAACTTGATTTAGATTACCTCCTTCATGAGCAAAACTATCTCCAGAATAAGCACTCGTTTCGTAGCCTCCCCCATCGCCTATAACCACGGTAGCAGAAACGGTTCCTGTAAAACTCATTAGATTAAAAAACAAATCAATATCTGTTGCCGTGCTTGGGATACCTGTAAATTCTTCTGAATTATTACTTGAATCTACTATTTGTGTTCCGTAAGTCCAAGGAGCGACTGATAAAGTTGTAAATGTAGGTGAAGAAAAAGCACCAGCAGAGGTAAGCAATTGTCCTGATGTGCCGGCACGATCAGTTATAGCACTAAGTTCTACACTCTCTGCCAAACCTTCAGTCGTATCTTCTAAAAGTAAGTTATCACCAGCATTTGTTGCAGAACCATCTGTTCCACCATCTTCAATAACAAAGTGGTCATCTAGATCAGCAGCAGTGTCAAATGCAAATTTATCATTGATTGATTCACCAGAGATAGTTCCTTTGACTTTTAAATCCCCTTCAATTACATTTGCAATTGTACCAATTGCAGCTGGGGCTCTTCCGAAATATGGCATTTAATTATTCTCCAATTTTGTCATGGTGCGTCTGGCCAAGTAATATCATCTGGGTCAGATTCAGATGCTGGTAAATCTCTTAGAGCTTTTCGATATTTAACCCATTTTGCTTTTACACTATCGCTTAAAGGAGTATCAGTAGCCACAGTCCAATCTGACTGCGCCATTAACACATCACGTTGTGTCCTAATTGCTGCCCACTTACCAGCCAAAATATCTGCTGCTAGTTGGTCTGTATCTTTAGCTGCGTCACTACTGACATCCCAATATGCAAGGTCTTCATCTAAATCTGCAACAACTTTGCCTCCATGAGTTGCAACATGAGCTTTAGCTTCATCTTCAGTATCAAAATCTTGAAACTTAGTAATTAATCCATCAGTATGAGATACTACAGCTGTAAATTCTTTCATCTTATTTTCCTAACCAAAAAGTACATTTAAATAACCAGCATCACCTGTAAAACCGCTAACTTTAAGTTGTGTTAGTTCCGCAGATAGCGACTTGCCACCAGCAGTAAGGCCGTGGCCTGTCCCAACATGATGATTTTGACCATTCATTACCCATGAAAATGTCCCTGCATCAGCTAAAACAAACTCGCAGAAACCGTTTAAAGAATTAGATGCACCAAATTGTTCCCTAATAACAAATCCATTAGTTGCGTTGACCTGTCCAGCAATCGCCGTACCTTCGAGGTATTTACCACCACTGACGTAGCCGCTCGTTTCTATGCCGCCAGCATCGCCAAGCTCAATTTTAATTGTAGCTGTCGTGTCTGTCATCGAGACATTTCTAAAGACTAAGTAAACCCTTTTTGTACCAGCAGGTATTCCAGTAAAAGTAAAAGAATTACCAGAAGTTGTTGCTTGGAGACTAGCTTGTGATACCCCCGCAGAATCCTCAAAAGTGGGTGCAGCACCAGCACCACCAGAAGTAAGAGCTTGTCCATCAGTACCAGTGGCCACTGCTACAGGATTACCCGAAGTATCAAAACTAATTATATTTCCATCAGTTCCATCAGCCATTAGTGCGAGTGGTATTTTTGTTAAACTCATTTATTTAGTCTCCATTTTTTCGTCATGGTGCATCTGGAAAAGTAATATCATCTGGGTCAGATTCAGACGCAGGCAAATCTCTGAGAGCTTGACGATACGTTTTCCAAGCATCACTCATTGTAACATCAGAGTTACCCATGTAATCTGACTCAGCCATTAACTTGTCTCGTTTAGTTCTAATAGATAACCATTTATCTGCAAGAATATCTGAAGCCAGTGATGAGTTGTCAGCTGTAAGAGTTTTCTTTTTAGCATTAACTGTCCAATATTCGGCAAGGTCACTTGGACTTTCATCTACAAATCCGCCATAAGTTTCAATGTGAGCTTTGGCCTCGTCTTCAGTATCAAAATCTTGATACTTAGTGACTTTATTATTTGCTGAGGAAACTACTGCTATCCAATCTTTCATTTTATTTCCTAAATAAACATTATGTTGACTGCGCCGGCATCAAATGTTGCTCCTGCCGCAGTAGAAAATTTAATTTGAGTTAATTCAGCACTTAGTGCTTTACTACCAGAGCCTAAATATATTCCATCATCATCAGATTCATTAAGCATACCGTGAAAGCACCATGTAAACGCAGCAGCATCTTGTAGTGTAAACCATACAGACCCATGAAGTATATTAGCCGCATCCCAATTTACTGTACCTACAGAAAAACCAGCAGTATTTCTTATTGTCGCACTCTCAATAGCTTGGTCAGCAATTTTTGCAGCGGTATTAAGGTAACCGCTCGTTTCTATGCCGCCTCCATCTCCGATCTGGATGCGAATTGTTTGAGCATTACTTCCCTGAGAAACTCCAAAAAAGTTCATTACAATCATATCTACACCAGCTGGAATACTCCCAAAGGTAATTGATGTGCCTGAGGCAGTTGCAATTTCAGTGCCTTGTGTAAACCCTGCTGATAGAGCTTCAAATGCTGGTGGTGATCCAGCACCAGTAGAGGTTAATACTTGTCCATCACTTCCAGTGGCAATTGCTACAGGATCGCCTGAAGCATCAAAACTAATTATATTTCCATCGGTTCCACCAGCAAGTTTAGCTAAAGTAATTTGGTTATCAGCTATATGAGCGGTATCAATACTACCATCTGTATAATGTTCTGAGTCGATAGCATCATCAGCAATCTTTGCGCCGGTTACTGCATCAGTAGCAATTTCTTGAACTGAACCTACCGTAAAATATTGTACTACAATATTGTTTGTTCCAGCTGGAGGCGCTGTTGTAAATGTTAGAGTTACTCCATCAACATTAAAATCAGTTCCATTACGTTGCATCACACCAGATATTCTGACAAAAACAGAATTAGTGGTTGATGCTTGTGATAAAGTAAAGGCTGTGTCTGACGCATCACCAGTAAAACTTTGAGTAAAGGCATCTGTAATTGCGCCGGGATCATTACCTAGATATGGCATTAGGTTATCTCCATTACGCTCAATGTAACATCTAATGAACTAGCAACACTAGCACCAATTGTTATAACATCTGTTGCTTCTAGAACTATCTTTTGTCCAGCAAATACTTCCAAAGTTGAATCAGCAGGAATTGGTACTTCATTAAGTAACGAAACCGATTCATTTGCTGCATTGTTAGCACCAGTTCTATTACCAGTATCACTCGTAAGTTTTACTGTAACGTCCCTTTCAGCTGCAATCTTATTACAGACGTTCATTCCCAAAACAACAGTTGTTGTTGAACCAGCACACGTATATAAAGTACTAAAAGTTCCACTGTCGATTGCCACATCTGCTATTGTGAATACCTTAAATGTATTTGCCATTTTATCCTAATCTCCAATTTCTCAACTATTTATAACACTTATCCTAGTGTAATTTCTCAACTATTTATAATATTTATCCTAGTGCAATTGCTAGTGCTGTTGCCTCGCCACTAGTTAATGTAACTACTCTTGATAATGCAGCTTTTCTGTTTGTTCCACCAGCGCCATCATCAACAATTATTAAATCTGCAGCTGTTAAGTCAGCACCAACATCTGTTCCACCATCAATATCTATTGCTGCAAGACCAATTTTATTTACAGCTGTAATAGCTGCTAACATAGTTCCTGTAACTGTTCCACTATCTCCAGAACCAACTAAAGTACCAGACAGAGTTGGTAATACACATACTGCACTACTAGCTAAAGCGTGTGGTGCAGACTGTAATGTTTGTGCGTGTGCGTTTGAACTTTCACAATAAAATTTAAGTTGTGATACAGAGCCTTCATTTTTAAGATCAATAAGACCACCGCTTATATACAAATCATCAGATAATACTATATCTCCGTCCGCTTCAATAGTAATAGCAGCTGCGGTAGTAGCATTACCGATAGTTCCAGCATCTTTAATAAGTATGTCATCTACAAAAGTAACTATACCAGCAGATGAAATAGTCATAGCAGTAGTTGCTGATGCAACTCCAATAGTTCCACCGTCTTTGATAAGGATGTCATCTTTGAATGTAACAATACCAGCAGATGAAATCTGTATAGCATCTGTCGCACTTGCAGAACCTACATCACCATCATCAGGAACTATAATGTTACCAGCAAATGTTGCAACTGTTGAACTAACTGTTAGTCTAGCAGTTCCACCAGTTGTTATTGCAACCTGATCTGCGGCAGAAAAAAAGATACCAGTATTGGTATCACCACTATTTGTAATTGATGGAGCTCCAGCAGAGCCATCAGCAAAAGATGTAACTCCAGTTATAGTTGGACTAGCAAGTGAAACTACAGAAGATGTAGCACTAATACCACTCGTTAACGCTGTACCTGTACCTAAGAGAGTGTATATCTCAAGAAAGTTATCATTAGTCTTATCACCACCCGCTCTAAGGGTGTCACCAGTGCCATCGTTGGCCGCCGCGCCTATTTCTATTGATTGAAATGCCATATTTATTCCTTTTTATTATTTATAACACTAAAGAGTACTATCAAATGTTTTTCCTGAGCTATCAAACTTACTCAGTGTAGAATCGAATGAGAATTCAAATGTTTGCGGTACAGACAACTTAGCTCCTGTTACTGGATCACTTAAAATGTTAAAGAATGTTGCAGTTTCTAAAATTATTTGTTCTCCAACTCCAGTATGACCACTTGATGCAAATCTATTCAATAAGAAATTAGCACCACCTTGGAATGTTCCCAAATTATATCCGTCTATTCCTATCGTACTATTTTCATTAATAATATTATTGTCAGCATCTAACCCTGTTGCATCATATACTAAATTACCAAATATACCACCCTCTGTTCCACTCTCTAGTTGAATGTTTGTGGCTTCTTTTCCCAAATCTTCTAAGACTAAAGCATCTATTGGTCTTGTCACTATATCACTACTATATGTGTATGGTTCTATGTCAGAGTTAGTAAAGTTTTCCTCTGGAATAATACCTTTAAGATCAAAACCATGATCAGTCGTTGTTCTAACTTCATCCTCTGGTATTAGATATTGTTTTTCTAAAATAAGTTTGTTGTTATATCCAACACCAGTTTCATCCTCTAGTAAGAAAGAGTCTCCATGCGTTGATGATACAGTAGTTCCATCCTCTTGTTTAAATGAACCTATCTCATCTTGCTCCATAACAATGTTAACAAGATTACCACCGTCTATATCAGCTAAAAATCTAGCAGGACGAATGATATCTTCTATCGACATGAAGCTGTGATTAAATGTTACTTCTCCAAGAATTGAACCGCCACTATAATTACCATGTAAATCAAGAACACCACTCTCCAGAGTAATGTTGTCTCCAGCATTAGAACTAGAACCATCTGTTCCATTCAATACCATTGTATGAGAAAAGTCATAACTACCAAAGTCATCAAAGGCAAATCCACTGCCATTATTTTGATCTATCGCATCTTCAAAGATTAAATTTTCATTTGCACCTACTACTCTATCAACACCACCAGCTACGTTGACTTGTTCAAAACCAACAAGAACTAACTTTCCAGAACTAGCACCACCCACATTTCCAATTTCTAAATCAATTGCAGAAGGATCATAACCAAACGGTGACTGACCCATAGTTACTAATCCAGTAGGTAAAGAATTTATATTTTTACTAGGTAAACTTACTTTACGTGAAACTCTAGATATTACACTAACATCTTTGTTTGCTGAAAGACCACCCTTTCCAGCTGTTTCTAGATATTGTCTTCCACTATCTTCATTTAAAAGATTATCTTTATCATCAGAACTTTCTGTTTTAAAAGTAAAGAAAGAAGAATTGTTGTCACCAATTTCAAATTCAAATTTACTTCCAGCATTAGTTCCAGAAGAGTCCGTACCGTCAAGTAATATATTTGAATCAGTGCCACTAAATCCTGGCAGGAATACTCCACCATCTATTGTACTCTCTGGTTCCAACAACATATTGAAAGAAAGTAATACTGTTGATTCTGAGATTATCCTATCTCCATCAGCAGTTATTAAGAAATGGGGTCCGCCAGTACCTACATCAGTTTCATCCTCTAACTGTATGTTTTCAAAATCTACAAAAAGATTTGTTAGAGTTTCACTAATAAATTTATCGCCAGCGTTAGTGCTTGAAGAATCTATACCATCAAGTAATAAGTCACCAGTTTCAGAATGATCAGTTTCTAATAAAATCTCATCGTCAAAATTATTAACGCCGTATTGTAGAACATTAGGATTGGTAGTTCTAGAAACTTCTTCACTAAAGATAATAGTAAATGTAGAGGCTAGAATTGGTGAGAAGTTACTTGTAAATCCACCACCAAGGCCGGAACCAGCATTTGGTATTGCAGCAGAAACTAGAGATGCAATACTAACTTTACCAAACACATTAAACCCAGCTGGGTGTACTGCTTTCTTTAACTCTGTTAAATAATCTGCTTGACTAGAAGCAGCTTCAATCTCATAAGAAAATTGTTGGTAGTATACAGAGTCTTGTATTCTATTTAAATCTTCTCCGATTAAACTATCAATATCCACACCATAAGAAGGAGTGGTTTCTGCTTTTGTTCCAATAGAAGCTGTACCTTTACCAATATCAACACTTACGATTGTTCCAGACGCTCCACCAGAATCCGTGATAGTAGTTGTCTCAGCAGAGAAGTCTATTGGTTGTTCGTTTACAATATTATCACCAGCATGAGCTGAAGTGGAGTTAGTTCCATTGATCGCAATGTTACCATCAAGAGCTTCAACATTACCTAAAAGACGCTCATTAACATTTGATTGACTAGCATCAGTACCATCCAATACGATAGAGTTACCGACATTCTCTGCCATAAGCAGATCGCCGGAGTTAGTACCACTTGCATCCGTTCCATCTAGAAGAATACGTATTTCATTTTCAATACCTAATTCTATGAAACCATCTGTTAATAATTTATCGCCAGCATCATCTCTTACTGCAACCGCAAAACTATACTCTGTTACAAATCTAGTCTGTGTTGGGCTTGGATCAAAGTAACGTGCATCACCTATTGATGTAGCATCTTCATATCCTATTACTCCACCAAGAGAGTCTTCATAAACTAAATTATCGTATGAACTTCTACCAGCAACTGGTGGAATTGTATCACCTACATTGTTTCCACCAGATACGCTCTCTAGCGCTACACCTGTATGAAGACCAATTCTACCGTCTTCTTCAACTAAGAAACCATCACCGCCATTTAGTTCAGTTCCAGATTCTATAACAAAGTAATCAAGTTGTTTTCCTGCAAAGGGAGAATCCATTACAAGGTTATTTCCATCCTCATCTATTAATTCTTCTTCTGTTGCAAGTTGATTATCTATTTTAAAATATGGTTCGCCAAGTCTATCACCTAAAACAACAAGAGAGTCTTCAAGGCCGATACCTTCGCTATCACTAGTTTCCATAGTGACACGTTCAACATCTTCAAATGTAGTCTTTAAAAGTTTAGTCGTAGAATTGAAACCTTTAACAACACCTGTATGACCACTACTTGCAAGAGTGTTTGTTACACCAAATGTACCAGATACATCCTTCAAAAGGAAGTTTGCTATAAACTGTCCTTCTGGAGCTTCGGTGTATTTAAATCCCTGATTAGTTACGTTAACACTATCCACAGCACCAATATCATTTGTATCTGCTGTAAGAAGTGTGCTTGTACCAGAGGTTGAAACAACTGTAACTGATGGTAGTAAGGAATATCCCTCTCCACCGTCTTTTATGAATACTCTAGTTATCTCACCAGTGGATACCGTACCATCTTCTAGAGCAAACGTATCACTATCTGTACCATGACTATCTAAGGTTATCTGATCTGTTTCTGTAATTAAAAAATGACCTGCATTGTGACCACTAGTATTTGTTCTATCTAATGCAAGTTTATCACCAGCATTAGAACCAGATGCATCAGTTCCATCTAATATAAAATTAAAATTTACTATAGCACTAGTAGAACCAGCTTCTAAAATAAGATTATCACCGGCATCACTACTAGAAGAATCTGTACCGTCAATTTCTAAGGAACCATCAATGACAGAAACAAATCCAGTTGCTGCCTTTGTAGAAGTACTTGTTTCTGTAGCAGTAAATGTTAAAACATCTCCCTCTCTAAAAAGAGTACCAGCGTTATCAATGATAACTCGACTAACACTACCTGTCTTAATTGAACCAACTTCAGCTAAGGCTTCTCCGTTACCTATTGTAGTTTGAGTATCAAGACTTAAATCGTCACCAACAGAATATAATTTACCACCATCAGTAACCGCATAACTTGTTACCATACCTCTAACTGTAAATGACATTGTAACATCTTGTACAGTAGAGGTTCCCTGTACAATTTCACCATCAGTAAATGTTCCTACCAATGAAGCAGGATTTATTTCAAATTGAATTATTGCAGCGCCAGCCTCAGCAGTAGAAAGTGCATTAGCAACAACCGCTGTAGCACCAGAAGTTTGACCAGTGATCACAACTCCTAACATCTCACTGCCGATAGCATTAACTCCTGGCGAACATCTTAGAATTACTTGATTTGTCCATTTACCATCAGAGGTTCTCATCATATATTGGTTTGGATATGTTACTTCAATATCTTCATCTAGTAACATTCTCATAAAAATTTTATGACCTTCAGAGGTTCCTTTTGCTCTGTACAGTTCTCGTATATTTTTAATGAGGTTTCTTTTATTAATACCAGTTGCAAGGTCAGTAGGAATAGCGTTCATAAACG
>Ga0307986_10004068_pt1 | contig 10007 bp, 10 predicted proteins | sample EllFjometageno82_FD_203170 | JGI IMG/M metagenome (GOLD analysis project Ga0307986, IMG submission 203170) | Marine microbial communities from Ellis Fjord, Antarctic Ocean - #82 | ecosystem: Environmental > Aquatic > Marine > Unclassified | place: Southern Ocean | collected 2014-10-09
TTACACTATTTATTAAGTTTACGTTTTTGAAATCATTACATACATCACTATCAACTATTATAGCATTTATATTAAAAATTTTATTTTCAAATACTGTATCATCATCAAAAAAAGATAATGAAAAACTCAGATATTCTTTAATTTCTATTAATGAATTATTGAAGTTTTTCTTTCCAAAAACTAGTAATATATTTTTCATAATTACATGAATATAAAATTAAAAAATAAATTTTTATACTTTGATAAGTATAAGATAAAATGTGCTATAGGTAAAAGGGGAATTACACGTAAAAAATTAGAAGGTGATAATAAAACTCCAGCTGGTATCTACAAATTTAACTTAATTTTTTATAGAAAAGATAGAATATCAAAAATTAAAGTTAATATGTCAAAAGAACCTATAAAAAAAAATATGGGTTGGTGCGATGACTCTAATTCAAAATTGTACAACAAGTTAATTAAATTTCCATTTAAATATCGAGCTGAAAAACTTTGGTTAAGTAACAGTAGTTATGATATTATAATAATTATTAATTACAACATGCATCCTATTATTAAAAAAAAAGGTAGTGCTATATTTTTACATATCGCAAAAAAAAACTACACGCCAACGAAAGGGTGCATTGCTGTTTCGAAAAAAGATATGAATTTGTTACTTAGTAAAATTGATAACAAAACAAAATTAATAATATATTAAACTCTATTTCCAAAAATAGAACTTCCAATTCTTACGAAAGTTGCCTCATATTTCAGAGCTTCTTGAAAATCACCTGACATACCTATGCTCAATTCTTTAAGGCCTAATGATTTATTTAATTCCATTAAGTTTTTAAAATGAATACTTTGATTTCCGTCGTTTGGTGGTATCGCCATTAACCCAATTACATCAATATTTAACTCTTTTATACAATAGTAATAAAAATCGTCTAGCATCTCTATTCCTATGCCTGATTTCTGTTTTTCACTTCCCACATTAACTTGAATAAAATATTTTATCTTTTTATTGGCTGCTTTCTCAAACTTAGCTAAGAGATTTGCTAGTTTTTCACTGTCTAACGTGTGTATGTATTCAAATAAATTAACTGCTTCTTTTGCTTTATTAGACTGTAATTTACCAATCATATGAAGATTGATATGTGGATTTTTTTTTTTTATATCATGCCATTTAGACTTTGCCTCTTGTACTTTATTTTCACCAAAATGAACATGTTTGTGCTTAACTAGCGGCTCAATATGATCATAAGAAAAAGTTTTGCTGACAGCTACAATCTTTACATTGCTATTATTAATAAGAGATTTTATATTTTCAAATTGTTTAATTATTAAATCCATAAATGATTATTATAAAGAATATTTATTATTTTTATATAGAAAATACGAAAGATATAGACCTTAATAATATTAAGGGGTGTAAAAAAAAAATTATTATATATAGAAACAACAAGACCAAAGAAAATATCGAAAGACTAAAAAGTTTTAAAAAGCAGTGCAACAAAAAAGGTTTCAAATTATATATCGCTAATAACTTAGAAATAGCAAGAGCCTGTAAAGCAAATGGTTTGTACCTTTCCTCGTACAACCATAAAATATATTTAAATAAAAGCCTAGATTTAATTGGATCTGCTCATAATTTTAGTGAAATTTACCAAAAAATTAAGCAGGGATGTAAAACTGTTATTTTATCACGTTTATTCAAAACTTCTTATAATGATAATAAAAAAAATTTAGGTGTCGTTAAGTTTAACCTGATACAAAAAAAGTATTCAATTGATTTGATACCTTTAGGGGGAATTAATAATTCCAACTTGTTGAAATTAAATCTGGTTAAATCGAAGGGTTGTGCATCTTTGTCAGGGGTAAAAAAAAAGCCGACTATTACTAGCCGGCTTTTTTAATTTTATTTATTAGTGTTACTTAAAACGCCATAGTTACAGCAAGTAATGTTTGTTCAACATCAACATTTTCTGCATAACCTACGTTATCTGTTTGACCATATGAAAGTGCAACTGTCATACCACCCATTGTGTAGGCAGCTTGTACAGCTTGCGCTTCAATATCGAATTCAGCAGCTCTTGTGAATTGCATTCTTTCACTCTCTTCTCTTTCGAAAGAAACAGACAATGCATCGTTTACGTTAAATGCAACTGAACCTTTAGTAGTTGTGTAAGTTCTAGCTGAACCAGGGTTACCACCCGCAGTCGAAGCATTAGCAATTGTGTTTGTAAGGTTAGTGGCAGCTTGGATCAAAGGAGCAGTTAAAGTTCGACTAGCTCCGAATGAGAAAGCACCAGTTTCGTATGTAGCAGCAATTGAACCAGCTTCGTATTGCTGTATTACATAGGCGTAAGCACCTTTTTCTACATAATAGTCAGCAAAAAGTTTAAGCCCATCGATTGGAGCTGCAGTTAATTGAAACTGTTCAGCTGATTTTCCGTATTGGTTTTCAAGACCTTTACCTTTAGCGTTAGAAGAGTTCATGCCATTGTCTTGACCTGAAGCATAAGCAACTTTCGCTGTTATTTCATAAGGAAATATACCAGCTGGTGTGTGATATTGAATGTTATTAAACGAATCAATAGCAGGACCATCAACCATTCCTGAAGATAAACCAATATCTGTTGGTCTTCCATAAACTGATTGTGAAGCCGCGTTATCTACATCTAATCCACCTTCTGATACGAAAATTCCTAATGTTCCGTAGTCAGTTGTTAGAGTTAAACGTGAATCGTCAACTTGTCCGTTTGAACCACCTGCAGAGGCTGCAGTGTTACCTGGATCAAATTGAACTTGGTAATTCCAAGACCAACCGTTGTCTAATTCTCCTGTCGCACCTAAATCGAATTCATTTGCTACACCAATTCCTTTACCTTGGTTTACTTGACCACTAAGGATGTTGTACGTAGCTTTAGCGTTACCAGTTACTGTTAATTCTCCAGCAGAAACTGAGCTAATTAATGAAACAGATGTAAATAATGCGATTATTATTTTCATTATGTTTTTCATTTTTTTCCTTTGTTTTGTTATTAGTAATTATAATTATTAACTTCATCTTTATATCTGATCAAATTTACTCTTTACGTATTTTGCTCAGAAAATTGTTGTTTTAATTCAAATTGTTGTATTTTTGCAACATAAGAATATTAGCCATAAATAATAGCTTTTTGATCAATAAAAGTTTATTTTACCTAAAAACACTTATAAAGAATTTATAATTATTTGATCATTAAATGAAAAACATAAAATTTGAACTTTTTTACTCTAAATTTTTAAAAAAAATTATTTTTACCGTTTTTTGCACATTTATTTTAACATTAACAAATTGTGTAAAATTTGATCCTGTTAGTTCAAGAGAAAACCCAACCAATTCAATGGAGAGAGCCAAAAAAAACGTTGAAGAGGGAAGAGGCGTTTCGGTAGGTAATATTTTTGGTAAAGGAAAAGGTACTAACTATGAATTCAGTACGTCTAACCCGATGTGGAGAGCATCTTTAGAAACATTAGATTTTTTACCTTTGTCAGTTGTTGATTATTCTGGTGGTGTTATAATAACTGATTGGTATGGATCAGGAAGTAATGATGCTTTAAAAATTACTTTAAGATTTTTATCAAATGAAGTTAGATCGGATAGTATTAAAGTAATAGTTCACCAAAAAAAATGTTCCACAAACGTAAACTGTAAAATTAATATTTTAGATTCTAAAATTCGAGATGAATTACTTACATCAATAATAAAAAAAGCAGCAATCTTAGAAAAAAAAACTAAGAAAAAATAAATTTTCTAAACTAAATGGAAAGATACAATTATCAGATAATTGAAAAAAAGTGGCAATCTTTTTTTGATAACAATAAAATTTATAGAACGAAAAAATCTCCTAAATTTTATTGCTTAGAAATGTTTCCATATCCATCAGGTAAAATTCATATGGGTCATGTTAGAAACTATACTATCGGCGATGTTATAGCCCGATTTAAATATTTAAATGGTTACAATGTATTGCATCCAATGGGTTGGGACTCTTTTGGATTACCCGCAGAAAATGCTGCGAGAGAAAATAACCTTCATCCACAAGAATGGACAGAAAAAAATATATCTCAAATGAAAAGGCAACTTAAGATGTTGGGCCTATCTATTGATTGGAATTTAGAAATATCAACCTGTAGCAAAGATTATTACAAACACCAACAAGAGTTGTTTATAGATTTTTTTAATTTAGGTTTAATCTCTAGAAAAGAAAACTATGTCAACTGGGATCCGGTAGAACAAACTGTGTTAGCAAATGAACAAGTTGTTGATGGTAAAGGTTGGCGTTCCGGTGCTGCTGTCGAGAGAAAAAAACTATCTCAATGGGTTTTCAATATTAAATTATTTGAAAATGAACTTTTAGAATGTTTGAGCCAACTTGATAATTGGCCAAACAAAGTCAAACTAATGCAAAAAAATTGGATTGGAAAATCAATAGGGTGTGAAATAAATTTTAATATCAATAAAACTAGCAAGAAAATAAAAGTTTTTACCACTAGACCAGATACGATTTTTGGTGCATCTTTTATAGCACTATCTGTTGACCATTCATTAAGTTCGGAATTTAATAATGATAAAAATTTCATCAAATTTAAAGAGGAATGTTTAAAATCAGGTACTACTGAGGAAGCTTTAGCTCTTGCTGAAAAAAATGGTTTTAAAACGGGTTATTATGCAGAACATCCTTTCATTGCTAACAAAAAAATTCCCATATATTTTGCAAATTTTGTTCTTATGGATTACGGATCTGGAGCTATTTTTGGATGCCCCGCTCACGATCAAAGGGATTTTGATTTCGCAAAAAAATATGAATTAGAGATTATTCAAGTTGTTTTAAATAACAATAAAGAATTAACTGAGGCATACGTTGGGTCGGGTAAATTAATAAATTCGGATTTTCTTAATGGATTAAATGTTGAAGATGCAAAATTAAAAATAATTGAAGCTATAGAAAATAAAGAAATAGGGAAAAAAACAATTTCTTTTAGATTAAAAGATTGGGGTGTTTCCAGACAAAGATATTGGGGTTGTCCGATACCCATGATTTATCTAGAAGATGGTACTATAGTACCAGTTGAAAAAGATGAACTTCCTATAACATTGCCTAAGGATGTAGATTTAAAAAAAAGTGGAAATCCTCTTGCTAACCATCCTAGCTGGAAACGAACTATTCAAAAAAATACGGGAAAACCAGCTATTAGAGAGACTGACACATTAGACACTTTTGTAGATTCTTCTTGGTATTTTATGAGATTTTGTTCACCCAAAAATAAAAAAGATCCTTTTAATATTGATGATTTAAATTATTGGATGCCAGTCGACCAATATATTGGTGGTGTTGAGCATGCTATCTTGCACTTACTCTATTCAAGGTTTTTTATGCGTGCTGTAAAAAAAAAAAATACAAAAATAAATATAACAGAGCCTTTTAAGGGTCTTTTTACTCAGGGCATGGTTTGTCATGAAACCTATAAAGATAAAAATGGGAAATGGTTAAGTCCTGATGAATTAAAAAAAAATGACAAGGGGGAATTTGTAAAAAATTCAGATAAAACTCAAGTTACTGTTGGGCCTTCAGAGTCGATGTCAAAATCTAAAAAAAATGTTATTGATCCTGAAGATATGATTAAGAGCTATGGGGCAGATGCTGTTAGATGGTTTATTTTATCTGACAGTCCTCCTGAAAAAGACGTTCAATGGTCAAACCAAGGTGTTAATGCAGCTTATAAATTTTTGCAAAAACTTTATAATTTATCGCATACAATTATTAACCGAGAAAATTCTACGTTTGATAAAGATGAAGAATTTGAGATTAGATTCAACAATTATATTATAAAGATAACTAACTTGATTAACAATTTTCAATTAAATGTAGTAGTTGCAAACATTTATAGTATTTATAGTTTGTTCAACTCAGCACTAGATCAAGAGATAAGTAATAAATGCATAAAAGATAATTTTTCAAGGTTAATGAAGATACTCATACCTTTTGTTCCTCATCTTGCACATGAATGCCTTGAACAACTAGGATCGAAAGATATTAATATTTGGCCAGAGGTAGATAATAGATTAAGCTTAAACGAAAAAATAAAAATTGCTATACAAATAAACGGTAAAACAAAAGAAGTTATAGAGGTTAAAAAGGATTTAGATGAAAAAGATATTGTACATGAATGTAAGAAAATTAAAAAAATTAACGATCAGTTAAATAAAAGTAAAATTAAAAAAACAATATTTGTAAAAAACAAAATAATTAATATTCTAACTGGATAATTAAAATGAAAAAAAATATTAAAATTATATCAATACTTGCTTTTTCGATGTTGCTACTATCTTGTGGGTTTAAGCAAATTCAAGGTAAAAAGAAAATTCAAATTCAAAACATTAATATCAGCGGCGAAAATAGAATTGCCTATGTTTTAAAAAATAATATTTCCTTAATGTCTGATAACAACTCAAAGAATAAATATGACGTTGAGATAAATATAAAAAAAGAAAAAAAAAATAAAATTAAAGATTTAGCTGGCAGAGTAATAAGATATGAGCTTTTCATTGAAGCAGATTTTAAATTAACCGATCTTAACGATAATAAAATAATACAAAAAAAATTTATAAGAAATAGTGATTACACAGTAGGTTCAAGTCACTCAGGTACAATTGATAATGAGCGCAACACAACTAAGAATATTATACAACAGCTTTCTGAGGATATTAATAATTTTATAACTTTTTTAAATTAATACTAATGATACTAAAAAGCTATTTAGTTGAACAAAATGTAGAGGTATTGAAAAACTATCAGGCTTCTCTCATTTACGGAGAAAACAAAGGTATAAAAGATGACATTAAAGAAGAGCTAAAAAAACAAAACAAAGATTGTGAAATTATTAATTTTTTTGAAATAGATATATTAAAAAATAATTTGTTATATGAAAATATTACAAATCAATCTCTTTTTAGTAAAAATAAAATAATTTTAATACAAGAGGCTACCGACAAAATTTTTGACAAAATTATAGAAAGTTTAGAAAAAGAAAGTAAAAATATTCAAATTTATATATTCTCTGAAAATTTAGAGAAAAAATCAAAACTAAGAACTTGGTTTGAAAAAAATATAAAATTAGCTATTTTACCGTGTTATATTGACAACGAACGGACTTTAATTTCATATATAAATAAAAGTCTAAAAGATTTTAAGGGGCTTACAGGTGAAATAGGCAATTTAATAATAAACAACTCAAATATGGATAGAAGAATTATTAAAGGCGAGCTTATTAAAATAAAAAATTTTTTTTTAGAAAAAAAAATTAATAAAGAACAAATTTTTGAATTATTAAATATTAAAAATAATACGAGTTTTGATGAAGTTAGAGATAGTGCTTTAAATGGAGAAAAAAAAAAAATTAATAAATTACTATCAGAAATTGAGTTGTTTAATGAAGAAGCTTTTTTTTATTTAAATAATCTAAACTATAGAGTTATGAAACTACAAGAAATAATTAAAACTAGTGAAGAAAACAAAAATAAATACGAACAAACGTTGGATAATATAAAACCACCTATTTTTTGGAAGGAGAAACCAAATATTATGCAACAACTGAGAAAATGGGATCTAAAAAGTCTAACTCGACTAAATGTAAAAATAGGAGAGATAGAGCTTTTAATGAAAAAAAATTCTTACATACGAAATGATATTATAATTAAAGATCTCATTATCAACCTTACTAACAAAGCATCATCTATTTATTCTTAATTAATAAATTAGAGAGCATCTGAAATTGATCTACATCCTTAAATTCAATTGCTACTTTTCCAGATCTATTTTTTTTTATATTTATTTTAGTTTTTAGCCCTGTTGATTCTTCTATTAGTCTTTCGGCTAATAGTATATTTACATCGGTCTTTTTTGGGGATTTCGATTTATCTTCTTCTTTTTCTTTCTCTCTTCTTACTAAATTTTCGATAGATCTTGCACTTAGATTTTCTTTAATTATAGATTGAGCTATTTGCACAGCATTAAATCTTCCAATTAATGGCCTCACCTGCCCGGCTGTAAGTTTGCCTTCATCGACAAGTTTAATTACTTCTGTAGGTAGTGTTAAAAGCCTAAGAGTGTTACTTATGTGACTTCTGCTCTTACCCATAAAATCAGTGAGTTTTACATGATCATACTTAAACTCTTTCATTAATCGATCATAACCTTTTGCCTCTTCTATGGAGTTCAAATCCTCTCTTTGAATATTTTCTATAATTGCTAATTCTAAAGATTGAGTGTCATTTAGTTTGAGAACGATAACAGGAACATCGTGAAGACCAGCTTTTTGTGCTGCTAACCACCTACGCTCTCCCGCTATAATTTCGTACACATTATTTTTACCAGGTCTAACTGCTATTGGTTGAATTAATCCATTTTTTTTTATAGATTGTGCTAATTCTTCTATTTTTTTTTCATCAAAGTGTTTTCTTGGTTGAAACTTATTTGGTTCTAAATCGCTTATAGATATTGATAAATATGTGTTGTTAGATTCTATTTTTTTTTCAACACCTACCGGTTGATCCCCAAATAATGACATCAGGCCTCTACCTAGTCCTTTTTTGTTTTTTTCTTCAGGCATATAGATTTATACTCTTCCCTCTTGGTCGACAAACTCTTTTGCTAGGTCAATATATGATTTACTTCCAAGACAGTCTCTGTCGTAAACAATACATGGTACCCCGTGAGAAGGTGCTTCGGATAATCTTACATTTCTCGGGATTACTGTCTTGTAAACCTTGTCTTTAAAATATTTTCTTGCTTCTACATCTACTTGGTTTGACAGTTTGTTTCTTTTGTCAAACATGGTTAAAAGAATTCCCCTGATATTCAAGTTGGGGTTCAAATTTATTTTAATTCTTTCAATTGTTTTTACTAGTTGCGATATTCCTTCCAAAGCAAAGAATTCAGTTTGCAGCGGGACTAATAATTCATCGGCAACTACTAATGACATTACAGTCAATAAACTTAATGAAGGTGGGCAATCAATAAAAATATTTTCATATTTAGAAAATAAACTTTGATTTCTATCTAATATTTGTTTTAATAAAAAAGCTTTGTTCGGATCGTCAGCAATTTCTACTTCGAGACCCGATAAATTGACATTTGAGCCAATTAAATCAAGGTTTTTAACACAAGTTGATAGAATGCACTTTTCTGGGTTATTTTCACCTATAATGATTTTATAAATATTCTTATCAGTTTCTTTGTTGGAAGCTCCTAAACCTGTTGTGGCATTTCCTTGTGGATCAAGATCTATAACTAAAATTCTTTTTCCCGACTCAGCAAGAGCAGTTGCAAGATTTATAACGGTTGTTGTTTTCCCAACACCACCCTTCTGATTTATAACTGAAATTATTTTATTCATTTTGTTTTTTTATTTCAATAATCAGAATTTTTGATTCTACATCTGTAATACTTTTTTCTATTTTATATATAAAACTTTTATGTGGTTTAAGTCTATTAATTTCATCTTCAGCATTTTTGCCTTTCAATATTATAAGTCTGTGGTTAACTTTTATAATTTCACGTGAAATCCTAATTATTTCTTCTAATTTTTTAAAAGCCCTAGAAACAACATAAAAAGAGTCAATTTTTTCGTTTTTATAATCTCCGTATATTTCAAAACTTATATCTATTTTATTTCTCACATTATTAAGAAAATCACATTTAACGGGAGATTTCTCATATAATTTCACGTGAAAATTTGGATTTTTATTAAATAGTGCTAATACAACACCAGGAAATCCAGCTCCTGAGCCCATATCTGATAGAGAATTATTACTGTTAAAGTCTATATATTTAACTAATTGAGCTGAATCTAGAATATGTCTATGCCATATCTGATTTTCAGTAGATTTAGAGATAATATTATATTTCTTGTTAAACTGTAAAAGTTCATCGTGAAATATTTGAAGTTTGTCCAAATCTTCTGTTGTAAATCCTAAAATA
>Ga0307986_10004073_pt1 | contig 9995 bp, 8 predicted proteins | sample EllFjometageno82_FD_203170 | JGI IMG/M metagenome (GOLD analysis project Ga0307986, IMG submission 203170) | Marine microbial communities from Ellis Fjord, Antarctic Ocean - #82 | ecosystem: Environmental > Aquatic > Marine > Unclassified | place: Southern Ocean | collected 2014-10-09
CTTAGACGGTCTGCCTGAAAATCCAAACCCAGGTAAAGATGGAACAACAACATCAAATGCATCTTCTATATTTCCACCAAATTTTTCAGGGTGTGCAAGTTTTTCAATTATATGTAAAAATTCCACAACTGATCCGGGCCAGCCATGCATAAGAAGTAATGGAGTTGGTCTAAAACCACTACCTTTTTCTCGAATAAAGTGCATTTCAATATCATCTACAATGGTTGTAAAATTTGAAAATTTATTTATTTCTGTTTCGTGTTTTCTCCAGTCAAAATCTTTAACCCAGTAATTTGAGATTTCCTTCATATAATCAAGATTACTTCCATATTGCCAACCACCATCATCAGGCATTTCATGCCATGGATAATTTTTCACTTTATTATAAATTTCTACTAGTGTTTTATCAGGAATATTTATTTTAAAGGGCTTAATCATTGTTAATTTTCGGTATATACTTTTTAAAAATTCAAACTAAATATATCTCATGCTTTCAAATAAAGAAATCGTTTGTCCTAATAATTTACTAGATCATGCGCATAAGAAAAAGGGTGTGAATGCAGCTATTGTCAATGCAGGTTTACCCTTACCGATGCTCTCAGTTCAGGACGCTGTTAATGAAAACTTAATTAAGCCTATCTTTATAGGAGACAAAAAAGAAATCCTTAAATGCGCAGAACAATTAAAATGGGATATTTCTGAATTTGAAATTATTGATGAACCTATGGAAAATAATACAGCAGCAATAGCGGCTAAACTTGCAAGTGAAGATAAGGTAAAAATTATTGTTAAAGGTCATATTCATACAGATGTCTTGATGAAAGAAGTTTTAAAAAGAGAATACAATTTACTTGGAAAAACTAGACTTAGCCACATTTGGCACATGACTACTACAAAAGATGACAACCCACTTATAATTACTGATGGTGCTTTAAATGTTTTACCTAATATAAAAACCAAAATGCATATTCTAAGGAATGTAATTGATTTTTCAAATCGTATAGGAATTGAAAGACCAAAAGTTGCTGTTCTATCAGCGACAGAAGAAGTTTTAGATAGTGTACCAAGCTCAATTGATGCAAATGAAATTACAAAACTTGCAAAAGAAGATAATTTAAATGCTGATGTCTTTGGTCCCTTGGCATTTGATAATAGTATTTCAAAAAAATCTGCTGCTATTAAAGGTGTTAAGAGTATTGTAGCTGGTGATGCAGATGTACTATTAGTTCCAAGTGTTGAGACAGGAAATAGTTTAGTTAAAATGATGATTTACTTTATGGGTGCTTGTGCAGCTGGTGTTGTTGTTGGTGGTAAGGTTCCAATTGTAATTACTAGTAGATCTGACGAAGCACAAGCTAGATTAGCCTCTATTGCTGCTGCTGTTGTTGCTTTAGACTAATTTCTTCATTGAAATAATTATATTAATGCTTTAAATAAAGTCTTCAAAATTAATGAGAGAGAATAATGACAATAACTTATCTAAAAAAATCACCTAAAACATCATCAACGGATGATACAAAAACTACAGAAATTGTTAAAGGCTTATTGAAAGATATTGAAGAAAATAAAGAACAAGCTTGTATAGATCTTACAAAAAAATTTGATAAGTATGATGGTGATATTATAGTTTCTAAAGAAAGAATTGAAGAAATTAAAAAAACTCTAGATCAAAAAACTAAGGATGATATTAAATTTTCTTACGATAGAGTTAGAACATTTGCTGAAGCTCAATTAAAAAATTATGGACAAGATTTTGAAGTAGAACTTTCTCCAGGATTATTTGCTGGTCAAAGATTAATACCTGTTAATACTGCTGGATGTTATATACCTGGTGGTAGATATGCTCACATCGCTTCTGCAGTTATGAGTGTAACAACTGCAAAAGTTGCAGGTGTAAAAAATGTAATTGCTTGTAGTCCTCCTAAGGAGGGTATTGGTGCTCATCCAACAATTGTTTATACAGCTGATTTATGCGGAGCTGATGTGATTTTAAATTTAGGTGGTGTACCTGGTGTTGCTTCAATGACTAATGGGTTATTTAATAACCCTCCTGCTGACATTATAGTTGGTCCTGGAAACCAATTTGTTGCAGAAGCTAAAAGAATTTTATTTGGTAAAGTTGGAATTGATTTATTTGCTGGTCCTACTGAAATTGCTGTAATTGCAGATGATAAAGCTGATGCAGAAATGGTTGCTGTTGACTTAGTTGGTCAAGCAGAACATGGTTATAATTCTCCTGCTTGGTTATACACAACAAGTAAAAGAGTTGCTGATGAAGTAATGAAAAGAGTTCCAGAGTTAATTGCTGATTTACCAGAAGTTCCAAAAACAAGTGCAGAAGCTGCTTGGAGAGATTATGGAGAGGTTATTCTTTGTGATACTGACGAAGAAATGGCCACAATCAGTGATGAGTATGCTCCTGAACACTTAGAGATTCAAACTGAAAACTTAGATTGGTTTCATAAAAGATTAAAAAACTATGGTTCACTATTTATTGGTGAGGAAACAACTGTTGCTTATGGAGATAAATGTTCAGGAACAAACCACATTTTACCCACTAAAGGTGCTGGTCGATATACAGGTGGTTTATTTGTAGGAAAATTTATTAAAACGTTAAGTTTCCAAAGAATGACTAAAGAATCTACAAAAACTGTAGGTGTTGCTTGTGCAAGAATTTCTAGATATGAAGGTATGGAAGCTCATGCTAGAACTGCTGATGAGAGACTTAGAAAATATGGTTTTTCTAATTAACTATCTCAAATAAAACAAACAAAGCTAATAGACTCATAAAAAAGATTATAAATAGATTAATCTTTCTCCAAACTTTATCACTTTGAAGATATTTAGATAAAAATTTTGAGAGATATCCTATTGTAAAAAAGAAAAAAATTGATGCTATAGAGGCTCCAATTCCAAAATAGTATTTATCAATAACTAATAAATTTTTAGAAAAATTTCCCAGAAAGAAAACCGTATCTGAATAGACATGAGGATTAAGATATGTAAAAGCTAGAGTTTTAGTTATTATACCAATTAATGAGATTTTTTTTATTCCTTGATTAAAATTAATTTTATTCTTTTGAATAGATATCTTTCCGTAAATAAAATGAGTTAAAAATATAAATAAGAGAATATTTAAAATAAGCTCTATTATAGAATTAAAAAAATTACCAAAATACTGAAATAGAAAAATACCTAAAAAAATTAATATTAAATCAGATATTGAACAAATTAGACAAACAAGAAATATATATTGTTTTTTTAACCCCTGCTCTATTACAAAAATATTCTGGGCACCAATTGCTAGAATTAAACTTAATCCAGTTAAAAAGCCTAATAATAAATATTCCATTAGGTTCTATTAAACTCTTTTTTTACCCTGAACAACCCTATCAAGTATTAATGCAACAAATAAGATGGCTATACCTGCAAGTATACCTTGTCCAACATTAGCATATTGTAGTGCTTCAAGAACATCTTGTCCTAAGCCTTTTGCACCAATTAGAGATGCTACAACTACCATGGCTAAACTTAACATTACTGTTTGGTTCACACCCGCTAAAATTGAAGGTGTAGCTAACGGTAGATCTACTTTTCTCAATAAGTACCATTTAGTTGCACCATAAGCGATAGCTGCCTCTCGAATTGTTTCAGGCACTCCTCGTAATCCTAAAACAGTAAGTCGTACAACAGGTGTGCCACCAAAAATCATTGTAATGATTACTGCTGCAACTTTTCCAGTTCCAAAAAAAGCTATTACTGGAATCATAAATACAAAAGCTGGCATTGTTTGCATGAAATCCATTATCGGTCTAATTAATGAATAAAATCTTTGTCTCCTTGCACAAAAAATTCCAAGTGGAATACCAATTGCGATACTTAAAATTGCAGCTGTTCCTAATAAAGCAAGTGTCGTCATTGCTTTGACCCAGAAACCTAAGAAACCCATATAACACAAAAATCCTGTCGAATAAATTGCAGCTCTAGGTCCTGCTGATAAGCCAGTTAAGGTTACAATTGCCGTTATAATTACAATCCAAGGAGTTTTAACAAATAATAATTCTAAAAAATCTAATACCGACCTAATACCAATTGTTATAGCAGTAAAAATTACATCTCCCTTAACAACCGTGTAGTCAAAAATAATTTCTATCCATTTAATTGAAAATAATCTTATTTCTGGGTGGGTTGGAAACGTATCCATTACTTGAAGCAAGCCTGGAAAACTATAATGGATAACTGTGAAAATCATTATAACAGAGGTAAAAATACTACTTAAGATGTAATTTTTTATCTGCATACCTGGATGAATAGATTTATCGGATAACCATTCAGAATATTTTTGTTCTAAAATTGAATTTGCTAAAACACCTTGAACAATCTTAACAGCTATCAATAAGATAACACCAAAAAATGCAATCCAAATTGCTGAAGCTTCTACTCTTGTAATTTCATCAAGATAACCTTGCATCGCATCCTCTAAAGATTTTATGTTTCTTTTAAACACATCAATTTTATCTGGATTGCTTTCTATCGCTGCTTCTAATTGTTTATTCCTAAAAGCTATTGTACCTTTAACTTGTTCAACTTTAGCAATGGCATCTGCAGTAATATTACCAAACAAACCTCTAATAATTTGTACTATTGAAAAAGTTTCAATAATTAAAAAAGCTAAAGTCCAATTCCAAACATTACGCATTCCAAACCAAATTGGTCCAAGGATGAATGCAAATAAATTAAATGAAAATGAGTAAGTAGGTTTGCTACCAATCTTTTTAAACTCTTTAATATAATAATCTGGATTACTTTTTACAAAATCAGTAATCAATTCATCTCTAGAAGGGTTTCTCATTATCTTATTCTCCATCGCTACCTTCTACAACTGCTTTAAGTAAATCTGCTTGTGTTATCACACCAATATTTTTTTTTTCATTGTTAATCACTAATATCGGTTCATCTTTAATAGAAGATTTTTCAATCAACTTATTTAATAAATCATTTTCATGAACACTTTCTAAATTTTTAGTTATTGATCCAAATTCCTTTTCAAATTTTACAACTGGCTGCATGATAGATTTTGCTTGAACAATTTTTAATCTAGATATTCCTTTAACAAAGTCAGCCACATAATCATCAGCTGGTTTCATTACTATTTCTTCTGGTGTTCCTATTTGTATAACCTTTCCATCTCTCATGATTGCAATTCTATGGCCTACTCTTACTGCTTCATCTAGGTCGTGAGTTATAAACACTGTGGTCTTTTTCATTTGTTTTGAAAGTTTGATAAATTCTGATTGAAGCTGTCTTCTAATTAGTGGGTCTAATGCACTAAATGGTTCATCCATTAATAAAACATCAGGGTCTGCTGCTAAAGCTCTTGCTAATCCAACTCTTTGTTGCATTCCACCTGACAGTTCATGAGCAAATTTATTTCCCCAACCCTGAAGCTCTACGATATCTAAAATTTTGTTAGCAGTATCTAATCTATCATTTTTGCTGATGCCTCTTATTTCAAGTGGCATTGCTATATTGTCTAATACTGATCTATGTGGCATTAAAGCAAAGTTCTGGAAAACCATGCCTATTTTTTTATTCCTTAAATCTTGCAAACTTTTTGGATCAAATTTCATCACATCTTCATTATCGATTAAAATTTGCCCTGAAGTTGGCTCTAATAATCTGTTGATATGCCTGACTAAAGTAGATTTACCACTCCCTGAAAGTCCCATTACACAAAATATCTCTCCTTTTTTAACATCAAAAGAAACATCTGATACGCCGATTACTGAATTATATTTTTCTAAAGCTTCCTGTTTTGAAATACGATCATTTTGAATAGCATTTAATGCTTCTTTAGAAGTGTTACCAAATATCTTCCAAACATTTTTTATTTCAATAGCTGAGTCCATCAGATCCGTTCGAAAATTTAATAATTTTTTTTTAAGAAATATACCCGGCAACAAATAAAGCTGCCGGGTAAAAATTTAACTTAACTTAAAGTCCTAACCAACCATCAACTTTAGATTTATTGTTTTTCATCCATGTTCTAGCAACATCAGCTGGTTGTTTTTTTTCAACTGAAATTTGGTAGGCCATTAATGAAACATCATCTGCTGATAATTGAAAATTCTTAAAAAAATCTACAATTGCTGGAGATTTTGCTTCTAAAGAAGTTCCCCAACCAATTTGGATTTGCTTAAGAGCATCTTTTGATGCAACATAAGATTTTTTGTACCAGTCAGCATCTTCTTTAGGCTGAACCATTTTGTATTTAGCTTTATCAAACTTAGGTTCAGTTAACATAACCACATCAGCCATTCCCCAAATTGCATGCGGCTTATAACAATAAAATGCATAGCCTTCACCTTTTTTAATTGAGTCAAGTACTCTTGCATTTTTTACAGCTTCAGCAGCTCTGATAGGTTCTATGCCCGCATCGTATAAACCGTAGTCTCTAAGTTTAACTTGATTTACATTTGCAGAAGCCCATCCATCAGCACCAATCCAAAACTCACCCTTACCATTACCATCACTGTCCATTGCTTTAACCACTTCTGGTCTAGCTAAGTCTTCAATTGCTGTAATATTCATTTTTTTAGCAAATTGTTGAGACACACAATATCCTTGGTTTCCTTCATATGGTTTTGAACTTAACTTAAGAGTTCCTTTAGGAACTAGATCGTTAGTATAAGCCTGTTGATTAGGTAACCAAATGTCAGGGTGAACTTCTATTTCACCTTTGCTTCTATCGATTGCACCATAGATTGCAGTATTGTTTCCTGGAACAAGTTCCGCTTCTCCACCCATTTTTTCATTAACAACAGCTGCTAATAAATTTGCAATAGCTGTTGCACCTGTCCAACCTGGATCTCCTATTTTAACTTTCTCAGCAAATGTTGAAAAAGTAGCAAATAAAGAAATTAAACCAGCTAGAAGTGTAGTTTTTATTATTTTCATTATATCCCTCTCGATTAATTTAAAAAATGAAGCATAACTTAAAACTTTTGAGCAAGTCAAAGAAAATTAGCTATTTATTATGATTGGTATAAGTAAATTTTAAGAGTGACTAATCCAAATAGTCTTAGTTTGAAGGTATTGATCTAACGCTTCAGTACCTTGATCTCTACTTAATGAACCAGACTGTCTATATCCACCAAAAGGTGTTTTAATATCTCCTTCTGAGAAAGTATTAACAGAGACAGTTCCACACGGTAAACTTTTAGCCATGTGAAAAGCTCTATCAATATTTTGAGTAAAAACACTTGCATGCAATCCATACTTTGAATTACTTGCAATTTTTAAAGCTTCTTCATCGCTATTAATTGTAAGAACACCAAGAACTGGGCCAAAAATTTCTTCTTGGGCTATTGTCATGTTTTCTTTTAGATTATCAAAGAGAGTTGGTTTTGCAAAAAATCCTTTTTGATCACCACTTGAAACTCCTCCAAATAATAGTTTAGCTCCTTCATCAATTCCTTTTTGAATATAACCATCAACTGTTGCTAAATGTTTTTTAGAAATCATTGACCCCATATTACTTTCTGGATCTAATGGATCTCCAGCTTTAAGAGCTTTTACTTTTTTTGAAACCTTGTCTAAAAATTCATCTTTAACTTTGCTGTGAATTATTTGTCTCATGTTTGCGGAGCAATTCTGTCCACCATTCCAAAAAGCAGAGTTAATAGCATTATCAATTAAATCATCTGTAATCTTTGCATCTTCTAAAACTATGAATGGGCTTTTTCCACCCATCTCTAAACCAATTGTTTTTAAATTACTTTCACCTGAATATTTCATGAACAGTCCACCAACTTCAGTCGAGCCAGTAAATGAAACTGCGTCAACATCTTGGTGTCTTCCTAGTGCTTCACCTACATCACCAAAACCAGGAACAATATTAAGAACTCCATCTGGAATACCTGCTTCTTTTGCAATTTGTGCAACTCTAATTGCAGTTAGTGGTGTATCTTCTGCTGGTTTAATAATAACAGAACATCCCGCTGCTAATGCTGGAGCCATTTTCCAAACAGCCATCATTAAAGGGAAGTTCCAAGGTACAACACCTGCAACAACACCTATTGGTTCTTTAACAATTAAGCTTGTTAAAGAAGGTTCTGTTGGCCCAATTTTACCAAAAACTTTATCAATTAATTCACCATACCACTGAAAATGCATTGGAGCATCATTTGCAACTTCATTTATACAATCACCTATTAATTTTCCTGTATCGATACATTCTAACACAGAATTTTCTTCTCCCGTTTTTCTCAGTAATTCAGCAAATTTAAGTAAAACCTCTTTTCTAAATTCAGGTGAAGTTCTTGACCAAACTCCACTATTAAAGGCTTTTCTTGAAACTTTAACTGCTAAATCAACATCTTTATGATTACACTTAGACACCATACAAAGAGTTTCACCTGTAGCAGGATTAATATTTTCAAATTTTTCACCATCAATAGCATCAACATATTTACCGTTAATAAAAGCTCTTCCTTCAAATTTCATTTTACTAATTATAGATTTATAAATTTTAATACTCATAATAAAATTATATATAGGTTTTAATTTTAAATCTATTGCAATTAATCTCTATTTTATGAAATTTTAAACCCTAGACTTAAAAAGGTTGATGGAAATATTAACTTTTCACTTAAAACATTTTTCCATTTTTTTGGTATTTTATAATCTCCAAGGTGATAATTAAGTCTATTTGATTTTCCAAATAAAGTTTTACTAAAGGGAACTTCGTAATTTTCCCAAATACTAAAGTAAAAATTTTTACTAGTTTTTTCAATCGAATCAAAATAATAATTTATAGTTTTTTTATCCATTTCATGCATACAATCTATAGCTATTGTTAAATCTAAACTATTCTGATTTATCATTTTCAATTGATGAGGAAAAATGAATGAAATATCATTAAATTTAATCTCTTCATTTAATCTATCTTGATCTTCTATATCGATCAATAATGATACTTTTTTATTAGGAAAGGCTTTTTTTAACCTTTCATAGGAAAGATAAGACGCTGGTGCTATATCACAAATTATATATTTTAGATTTTTTTCTATCGACAAAATTGCTTCACTTGTTCTGCCCGAGCCAGCACCAATTTCTAATACAGTTTTAAAATTTTTTAAATCAAAAGTTTTGTTAATTTTATCATAATCTAATAATGAAACAACTTTATCAATAGATACATTTAAATTTTCTATCTCAATATGAGGATCATTGAAACCAAGATATGTTTCATTTTTAAGTAAGGGTAGATATTTAAAAACGTTTGTTAATTTTAAATTATAAAAAAGTAAATAGCAAAAATAATTATAAAAAATACTTTCTTTAAAACTAAACCCATCGTGTTTTTGAAAAAAATCAGAACTTTTTATCTCAATTAAATTATCACTATCTTTCAAATTATCTGTTGCATGCTTAATTATCTCATCACCAGACAAGTCACTAAAAGTATAATAATTTCTAGCAATTGTTGATCCATATTTTTTTATCCCAAATTTGGATAACATCTCATAATTTCCAATATTCAATACATGCCAATAATTAGAAACTGAGTCATAAGAATCGGATTCTATAAAACTATCTGTAATAAATTTAAGATTTGAATCAATGTTTTCAGAATCTTTAATTTTTTTCCAATAACTCTCAAATTTTTTAGGATAAATTCGATTAAATATTCTTATAATTTTTTTTGGAATTTTCATAACTAACTATTACAATCTTGATGAAATATAATCAACTATTTGAAAGTAAAACATTGATAACAAAAGTTTTTTTATTACCTATTTCTCTTTTTCATATATATGCCGCAGATTGGCTTGATACAAATATAAATCTATTTATTAGGATTTTTTTTTAATTTTACTTTTATTCAGAGTTTGCTGTCAGTGTTTTAATCTCTAAAATATTTTCATTTGGATCTTTAACAAAAAATGTTTCTTGCTCATATTTTGTATCTTTATACCTTAAATATGGCTCAT
>Ga0307986_10004074_pt1 | contig 9994 bp, 11 predicted proteins | sample EllFjometageno82_FD_203170 | JGI IMG/M metagenome (GOLD analysis project Ga0307986, IMG submission 203170) | Marine microbial communities from Ellis Fjord, Antarctic Ocean - #82 | ecosystem: Environmental > Aquatic > Marine > Unclassified | place: Southern Ocean | collected 2014-10-09
GGTCAACAATATTTAGAGTAATTTAAATTTATTATGATTAACAAAGGTATCATTTTAGCTGGTGGATCAGGAACTAGATTAAGTCCTTTAACTAAAGCTGTAAATAAGCAACTATTACCTATTTACGATAAACCATTAATTTTTTACCCCCTGTCCATTTTAATGCTTGCTAACATTAAAAATATTTTAATAATTGTAAATTCGGGGCAAATTGACAACTTTAAATCACTTTTGGGTGATGGAAAAAGATTGGGTATAAAGATTCAATATAAAATTCAAAAAAAACCTAGAGGACTTGCTGATGCGTTTATTTTAGGAAAAGAATTTATTAAAAAAGATAATGTGGCATTGATACTTGGGGATAATTTTTTTTATGGACAAAGTTTAACAGACAAACTTGAAAAATCTTTATCACACAATAATGGTGCTAGGATTTTTTTGAAGAATGTTAAAAAACCAGAAAGTTTTGGAGTTGCAAAAATAATAAATAATAAGATTGAAAAAATTATAGAAAAGCCCAAAAAATTTATTTCAAATTATGCAATTACAGGTTTATACTTTTTTGATAATAAAGTGGTAAATTACGCAAAGAAATTAAAACCCTCAAAAAGAGGTGAAATAGAAATAACAGATATTTTGAATATTTATAAAAATAGTGGAAACTTATATTATGAACATATAGGTAGGGGTGCCGTGTGGTCAGATGCAGGAAAGATAGAAGACATGACAAACGTTTCAGCTTTTGTTGAATCGGTTGAGAAAGTACAATCAATAAAAATTGCATGTTTGGAAGAAATTTCCTTATCTAAAAAGTGGATAAACAAGAAAACAATTTTACAAAATATAAATTTTTATGGAAATTGTGATTATAGCAATTATTTAAAAAAAATATAAAATATTGAAAAAAAAAACTTTACTTTTAACTGGAACGACTGGCTTTATTGGTTACAAATTTCTATCATTTGTTCTTTCAAATGGTTTTTCGGTAATAGACATTTTAAGAAAAAAAAATAAAAAAAATAAAAAAATAAGAGAACTAAGAAATGCTTATCCAAAAAAATATAAGAATATCTTTTTTACTAATAATAATCTTTCAAGCCAATTAAAAAATATTAAAGCTGATTATTTTATTAATTTTGCAACTTTGTATAGTAACAATCACTCTCACAGTCAGATAGCAGATTTTATAGAGTCCAACATATTGTTCCCAACCTTAATTTACGATATCATCAATAATAAGATTAAAAAAATGATAAATTTTGGAAGCATGATGCAGCATCCAAAAGATGAAAAATTAGAATCAAAAAATCTATATGCTGCTACAAAAAATGCATTTGAAATGATTGCCAACTACTATGCTAATACAAACAATAAAACAAAATTTTATAATATAAAATTTTATGAAAGCTTTGGGGATAATGATAAACGAAAGAAAATAATACCCACTATGATTAATAACTATAAGCAAAACAAAACAACAAAAATTATATCCAAGCAACTAACTCTTAATATAATTCATACTGATGATATAATTAATTCAATTATGATTTTATTAAATAACAACATAACTTCTGGCACATATTGTATAAAAAACACTAATAGTGTTAAAATAAGCAAACTGATAAATATGCTCAATAAGGTATTAAACAAAAAAATTAAAGTGAAATATGGAAATAAATCAATTACATCTAATTATTATAATAATTTAAAGATTTTACCATACTGGAAACCTAATAAAAATATAGAAAATGAAATAATTAAAACTTTTAAAAATGAAATTAATTAAAACTAAAATAAAAGACTTGCTAATTGTTAAAACAAATATTTATAAAGATAATAGAGGATTTTTTAAAGAGATAGAAAAATTTAAGATTCTCAAAAAAAAATTTATTTTTGATTGTGTATCTTTCTCAAAAAAGAATACCTTAAGAGGTCTTCATCTTCAGACAAAGCGATCTCAAGCTAAACTCATAACTGTAACTCAGGGGAAAATTCTAGACGTTGTAGTTGATTTACGGAAAAAATCGAAGACATATGGAAAATATTTTTCAATAGAAATTTCTCATGATTCAGACTTTTCTTTATTTATACCTGAGGGTTTTGCACATGGTTTTATGTGTTTATCAAAAACATGCTTGGTCTATTATAAATGCACAAATTACCGTGATAAAAAAAGTGAAGTCACCATTAAATGGAACGATAAAGACTTAAGCATCAAATGGCCTATCAAAAAACCCGTCCTTTCTAAAAAAGACCGTTTTGGTACTTCATTCTCTGATTATTAGATGATTTTAGGGTAAGGGACATGGGTAATAAATCTACCACCTTTTTTAATGAATGATTTTTCCTTTTTAAAAATTTCATCTTTGAAATTCCAAGCACCTAGATACACTACATCAGTTTTATTACGGTCTAATTTTTTGTACTTTTTAATCAATATTTTGCTACCAGGCAAATATTTGTTTATTTTATATGAAGTAGTGTCATAAAAATATTCGATATAATTTTTGCCAATTCCACAATAGTTAAGAACAGTACATGACTTAGCTGTTGCACCATATCCAATGATTTTGGCATTTATTTTTTTTAGATTTTTAAATATTACTATTAATTTTTTTTTGGATTCTTCAACTTTAGTTGCAAATTTATTGTAAGTCGAAAATTTATGTAAACCATAATTCAATTCTTTGGTGATTTGTTTTTTAACATTTGAATGAGTGTTATAAGATTTATTAGATATTCTTTTAATTAAGTATCTATTAGAGCCACCATGCGTTTTTGTACTTTCGATATCAAAAATTTCTAATCCAAATTTTTTCAGAATTTTTTTCAATGCAATAGTGGAAAAGACATAAATATGTTCACAATAAAATTGATCGTAGGCTGTATTTTTTAAACATTCTAACAGAGATGGATCTTCTAAAATAAGAATTCCTCTGTCTGATAATGAAATTTGTATTGCTTTAAATATTTCATTAAAATTTTTAATATGACTCAGCGTATTTGCAGAATATACTAAATCAGCTTTTCTTTTTTTGGTAATTTTTTTAGCTAGTGCTATATTCCAATATTCACAATAAGTTTTGTAATTTTTTTTTCTTGTTATATCAGCCAAATTTTTACAGGGCTCAACTCCTACAACATCTTTTTTGTTAAAATTTTTAATAAATGCACCATCATTACTTCCAATTTCAACTATAAATTTTGGCTTATATTTTTTTTTTATTTTTGTTGCTAAGTCACCAAATGACTTCTTCATTGTATTTGATTCTGATGATTTATATGGATAGTTTTTATTAAACATTTTTTCTTTTGGTACAGTGTTTAATATAGAAACTAAATAATTTTTTGGGTTAAAACAAACTACTAATTTAAATTTTTTTTCTTTTACTTTTATATTTTTTTTCTTAATGTAGGAATTTGCTAATGGTTGAAAACCTAAGTTTAAGAATTTTTTCATTAAATTGTTAATGTTTTATTTTTATGCAGAATTTAAAAAATTTAAAGATACCCATAATATTAGCAAAATTTATTAAAGCATGTTTTAATTTAAATAGAAGAGAATTAAAGAAAAAAAACATTATGTTTTGAAGTAATTTTCTTATTATCTTTAATTTTCTAAGTTTATTAAGTTTATAATCATAAACTAGTTCTCCATACATAAAATTCTTATTTCTAATAAAATTTACCTTCATTGTATTTATTGAAGAGTTGCTGCTATCATGTGATGCTAGAGCATTATTTGTTAACAACATCTTATAGTTGGTTTGATTTATCTTATTCATTAAAAAGATGTCCTCCCAATAAAGAAAAAAATCCTCGTCAAAAAACCCTATTTTTTTTAACTTTTCAACATCACACATCATGCATGCAGCATTAACTTTATTTACAATCTTAAGGCTTAATCTTTTATTATTATTAGAATTCTTAACTTTTTTAACAAACTTTGGTGCAGAAAAAATTACATCTGTCTTCAGTTTCATGCTTTTTTTTAACATTAAAATAGATTTGTCATAAATTTTAATATCTGGTTGTGTGAATAGGCAATATCTTGTTTTAACTTTAGATAATAGAAAATTCGATGATTTGCTTAATCCTATATTTCTTAGAGATGAATAATACTTGAAATTACCTTTAAAAAAATATCTTATTTTATTTTTCAAATTACCATTTGATTCTTGATCAAAAAATATTGTTTTATATTTTTTATATTGATTGAGATTTTTTAATTTATTTTCTGGAGTTTTATATAGAGTCAATATTACAGTAATATCTGAATAATTTTTTGTCATATATTATATTTTATTATATTTTTTACTATATAGTGTTAGACTTATTCAATAAAATTTTATAGTTCTACAATTAATAATCAAAAATAACTTAATATTATAAAATGAAATTAGTAATTTTAGCTGGTGGTTTTGGTACTAGAATTTCAGAAGAAACCATAAATAAACCTAAGCCTTTAGTGAACATTGGCTCGAAACCAATTATATGGCATTTAATGAAAATTTATTCACATTTTGGTATTAACGATTTTATAGTTTGTCAGGGCTATAAGGGACCTATGCTTAAAAAAGAACTTAGTAAGTATATTGCTAGGGAGAATTGGAATATTAAATTTGTAGAAACTGGACTACATACAATGACTGGCGGCAGAATTAAAAAGATTGAAAAATATATTAAAGATGATGATCATTTTTGTGTTTCTTACGGAGATGGTCTTTGTAATGTAAATATAAATAAACTAATAAATTTTCATATTAAAAATAAAAAAATTGCTACTTTAACAGCTGTAAAACAACAAAATAGGTTTGGAATACTGTCATTTAAAAACAAAAATTTAGTTACCCAAATCAAAGAAAAACCTACCGAATATATCAATGGTGGATTTTTTGTTTTGTCTAAAAAAATTTTTAAATATCTTAAAAATAATAAAACTATTTTTGAAAAAGACTGTTTACCAAAATTAACTAGAATTGATCAATTAAATTCTTTTAAACATGATGATTTTTGGGCATGTATGGATACATTAAGAGATAAAAAATTTTTAAATATTGAATGGAAGAAAAAGAATTGTAAATGGAGAACGTGGTGATCAAATCATTTAATAATAAATTAAAAAAAAAAGTCCTTATAATTGGGCATGCGGGCTATGTAGGTACAGTTTTAGTTGATCACTTAAAAAAAAAATATTTTACATTTGGGATCGATGCTAATTGGTTTAATGAAAATGTTTTACACCAAAATACTAAAAAAGATTTTCAACCTCATAAATCACTTTCTCAAGATATAAGAAAAATAAACATAAATAGATTAAATTTTATTCCTGACGCAATTATTTATCTTGCTGCTATTTCAAATGATCCCATGGGTAATAAATTTGCTAAAATTACACATGAAATTAATACTTCTTTTTGTTTAAAAGTTGCCAAACAAGCCAAAAAAATGGGTGTATCAAAATTTATTTTTGCTTCAAGTTGTAGTATTTATGGATCAGCCGGAAATTCCAAAAAAAAAGAGAATCACAAAATTCAGCCACTAACTGATTACGCTAAATCTAAAGTTAACTCAGAGATAAAACTTAAAAAATTATCAAGTAATAATTTTAAAGTTATATCACTAAGGTTTGCTACTGCCGCAGGATACAGCCCTAAATTAAGATTAGACCTTGTGTTTAATGATTTTGTTGCAAATAGTATAACAAATAAAAAGATCTTAATACTAAGTGATGGAAAGCCATGGAGACCATTAATTCATGTTAAAGATATGGCAAGGTCTATTAACTGGGCAATTGAATTTATTTCATTAAAAAACTTTATTGCTATAAACGTTGGTTCTGACAAGTGGACATTCACGATAAAAAAGTTGGCTAATATCGTAGCTAAAACAATGGGTGGAGTAAAAGTAGAAGTTAACAAAAATAGTCAGCCAGACAAAAGAAGTTATACAGTCGACTTTAGTTTGTTTAAAGAATTATGTAAAAAATATCAGCCAAAAGAAGATCTTGAAAAATCTATTAAGTTACTTTCAAAAAAGATGCTTGGTAGTAAAGCAAATTTTAAAGATTTTAGAAATTCTGAAAAATTTATAAGATTAAAAACTCTTATACACCTTCAGAGTAAAAAAAAATTAAACAAAAATCTTTACTGGAAAATTTAAAAAACTAGTTAACAATAAAGTTATTAAAATATTTAATTAGTCAAATATTTTTTTTAAATCTTTAATTAGATTAGACTTTGGTTTCCATGACTTATAATTAAATATTTTTTTTAATGTTTTCATGGATTCATTATCTCTATATTTTAAAGCACCCATTTCTATATCTAGGTCTTTTTTCAAAATTTTTTTAAGTATCTTTGTTAATTTAATCAGAGTTATCGGTTTATTAGAACTTACGGTATATTTTTTAAAACCATTAATTTTATTTTTTTTTATGTCTCTGCAAATTAATTTAATAAGTTCACATATGTCTAATATATTCACATAATCTATTTCTTGTGCTCCAGGTGATAACTTTAATTTTGTATTATTTTTATAGTTTTTTAATAGTAAATTTAAAATTTTACTTCTTTTATCATTTATTCCATAAGTATCAAAAATTTTAAGCACAACTATTGTCGTTTTTTTATCTGCAAAATATTTTAATAAATAATCACTTGCATGCTTCGAGGCTGCATAAAAGGTATTTGGTTTATAGTTCCCTTTTTCATCATATTCCCATCTAGATCCAAATGTAATAAAACCAATAAAATTTTTTAATTTTTTAGCTTCGCTTACAAAAAATGATTGTGAGTAAAGGTTTGTATAGATCAAACTTTCAATAGATTTCTTATCATCATCAAGTATCTGTGAAGCAGAACAGTTTATAATAATTTCTGGAGAATATCTTTTTATTTCTTTACAAACGGTTTCAAGCCAATTTTTTTTTAACTTTTTATAAGATGAAAAATTCTTAACTTGATAATTTTTTTTTTTTAGGAAAGCACTTATGTTTACTCCCATGAAACCTGTTGATCCTATTATGCCAATTTTCATTTTATTTTTTTATTTTTTATATACTCTTTATACGTAGGTAATATCTTATCTTTTTCTGAAATAATAAGTTTTAAGTTTTTAAATTTAATATTTAATGATTCCAAACTAATACCAAACTCCTTTTTTTGATTATATGGTGTTGAACAATAGTTTACTATAATTGTATCATTCTCAAGAGCCACTATTCCATGTGCAAAACCCTTGGGTATTAAAATTGCCATTGCATCTTTTGCACTAATTTTTTTTTGATATACTTTTCCAAAAGTTTTTGAATTTTTTCTTAGATCAACAGCTAGATCAATTAATTTTCCTTTAATACAATAAATCAATTTATCTTGAGAATATCTGCCTAGTTGACCATGTAATCCTCTAACAACACCTTTTTTAGATGTGTTTATATAGCTTTCATAACAAACATTTTTAAAAAGTTTTGAGTTACCTTTGTTGAAAATTTTTATGAAATTTCCTCTTTTGTCTGAATAAATATCAAATTTAATTTCTAATAATCCATCAAATTTAGTTTTTTTAATTATCATGATTAGTGATCTTGTTGCATCTTTATTTTTTTATTAAGCTATTTATTATAATAAGAATAGTTTGAATTATTAATAATATAATTTAAATATTGTTAAGGTTTAATATATGAAAACAAAAAATTTAACAACATACTGTATAACAAAAGGTGAAAATGATAGTTTAATCAAAGGATTAAATCTTAAAATTATTGTTGGTGGAGCTCATAATAAAAAGTGTAATTTTCCTGCTGATTGGATCTTGGATAACTCTGGGTACAATATTTCTTATAAAAATAAAAACTTTGGCACATTAACATCTCTATACTGGATTTGGAAAAATCAACTGGATAAATGCAATGATGATTCATGGATTGCAATCTCACACTATAGAAGGTTTTGGCTTAAAGAGAGTCATGAAAGTACAATCTCTCAAGATAATTTAAATTCTAACATACTCAGAGAAATTCCTGACAGATATTCAAATTTTGATGCTTTTGTAGCTAAACCACAAAATATGACAGGATATAAATTTAGTAAATTATTAAAAAAAGCAAAAAAAAATATTATAAATAAACCATCAATACTTTTTAGCAAAAAAAATCATAACTTAAAATTAAATTTTGATATGTTTCATCTATATCGAGGCTTAGAAAAAGCTGCATCTGTCATGGACAATAGTCAAAAAAATGAATTCTTAAATTATATTAACAGTGAAACTGAACTTTTTTCGCCATTTAGTATTTTTATATTAAAAAAAGATAAGTTTAAAATATTATGTGAGTCAACTTTTAAATGGATTGATAGCTGTGAAAATATTTTTGATACAGAAAAATTATCTGGCCATGGACAAATTCGAATATTTGATCATTTGGCCGAAAGATACTTTTCATTTTGGATTAAGAAAAATACTAATTATAAAAATTGGCCTTTTGTATTTATTGATCCAAGACTAAATGGTAAATCAACTATTATTTAATAAACTATGGATTAAAATTGGACAATATTTCAGCTTGTAAAAATCTAAAAAAAAACTAATACACATATTATGTTTATGAAATTTCTTAAAATTTTTAATCAATTAATAATTTATTTCTTCTATTTTTTATTTGTAAGCTTATTTTTTTTTACTATTTATATTATTAATACAAGTGATCCTTTTACAAAAAGCTTCAGGAAAGAATTTAAAAAAATTGTAAAAAAAGGAAATATTAAGGCAAATTTCTTTAATAACTACAATGTAGAACATTTACCAAACACACAATTTACTAAAATAAATCTAAAAAAAATTAAGTTAGATTTTATAGATATAAGTAATTGTCATATTGGTTCTTGTTATACATTTTACATAGAACAGCATAATGAAAACTTAATTATAGCAGACAGAAAAGGGAATATTAATTTTATAAAATTTAGTGAATTAGAAAATAAAAAAGTTAACCATAAAAAAATTTCTACCAATCTTGACTTTGATCGTATCTTAGACACGTTTGTTATGAATGATCATATTTATATTTCAGGTAAAAAAACTTTAAGTGGAGATGTTACAGAAATTCAAATTGTCAAAGGCAAAATTAACGAGAATAGTATCAAATTTGAAAAATTAATTGGTTTAAAATCTGACAAATGTATTTTTAGATATAGTGTTCATTCTGGTAAAATTCAATCATTCGAGGGCAATGAGAATAGATTATTGTTAAGTGTAAATTCTTCTGGATGGACTGACAATCCTAGCATGGAAAGTTTGAACCCTAACAGCATATGTGGAAAAATTTTATTAATCGACGTTAATTCAAAAAAGCATGAAGTCTATAGTGCGGGGCACAGGAATATAATTGGCTTATATTCTGACAAAAATGTTATTCTTTCGACAGAGCATGGCCCATACTCTGGGGATGAAATAAATAATATTGAAAATAAAAAAAGTTATGGATGGCCAGTAGCATCTTATGGTGAAAGATATTCCAGAGGAAACAGTAAAGATGGCCCGTTTTATAAAAAAAGTCATAAATCCAATGGTTTTGTTGAACCTATATTTTCCTTTATACCTGCTATAGGAATTTCAGAAATTATTAAATTACCCAATAATTTTTCTAATATGTGGCAAGATAATTTTTTAGTCTCATCATTAAATGCAAAAAAATTACACCGAATTAAATTTGATCAAAATTATAATAAGATAATTTACTCTGAGGAAATCTACATCGGAGATAGAATGAGAGACCTTTTATACAATATTAAAGATCAAAAAATTATTTTAGCCTTAGAATTAACTGGCTCCTTAGGTATTTTAACTAATACTCAATAACCTTTATTGTTTATAAGTTTAATATTAAATCTATTTTTTAAAATTATTAAAATATTTTCTTAATTTTAATTTTTCATGAATATAAAAAAATATGTTTCTATGAAAAATTTTTCTTAATATTTTAAATGTTAAATTG
>Ga0307986_10004075_pt1 | contig 9993 bp, 8 predicted proteins | sample EllFjometageno82_FD_203170 | JGI IMG/M metagenome (GOLD analysis project Ga0307986, IMG submission 203170) | Marine microbial communities from Ellis Fjord, Antarctic Ocean - #82 | ecosystem: Environmental > Aquatic > Marine > Unclassified | place: Southern Ocean | collected 2014-10-09
GGAAAAGCTAGATATGAAGAATTGAATGAAGGCCATCACGATCATTTAATAGATGTTAAGTCAGGAGAAATCATAGAGTTTGTTGATGAAGAAATTGAAAAACTACAAGAAAAAATCGCTGATAAATATGGTTATCGTTTAGTAGACCATAAATTAGAATTATATGGGGTTAAAAAGAAACCTTAACTTAATGTTGAAAAAAATATTTATTAAAACATTTGGATGTCAAATGAATGAATACGACTCAAATCGTATATACGACACAGTTAAAAAAATTGGTTTCGAAAAAACAGATAAGTATGAAGATGCAAATTGTTATCTTTTAAATACTTGCCACATAAGAGATAAAGCAAAAGAGAAAGTTTATCATGAAATTGGAAGAGTAAAAAAAATTTTTAGAGCTAAAAAAAAACCTATTGTAATTGTAGCAGGATGTGTTGCGCAAGCCGAAAATCAAGAGATGCTAAGGAGGGAGCCCTATATAGACATAGTTATTGGACCACAGTCATATCATAAAATTAACGACTCTATACAGGAACATATAGATAATAAGAAAAAAAAAGAAGAAACTGAATTTGATACAATTTCAAAATTTAATTATTTAAGTAAGATCAAAAATAAAGACAGCAAAGTATCTTCTTTTTTAACAATCCAAGAAGGGTGTGATAAGTTTTGTCATTTTTGTGTTGTTCCATATACACGCGGACCTGAATACTCCCGACCATTTGATCAGATCATAAATGAAGCTAAAGAGATAGTTCAAAGTGGAGCTAAAGAAATTATTCTTTTAGGGCAAAATGTTAATGCGTACAGCTATAAAGGTAAAAATAAAAAATTTCGATTATCTGATTTGTTATTAGAGCTAGAAAGCTTTAACGAGCTTGAGAGAATTAGATATACCACATCTCACCCCAAAGACATGACTGATGATTTAATAGATGTTTATAAAAAATCAACAAAACTAATGCCCTTAGTCCATCTACCAGTACAGAGTGGATCAAACAAAATTTTAGAACAAATGAATAGAAAACACACTGTTGAGGAATATTTAATGATTTATGAAAAATTAAAAAAGATTAATTCTAACATAGAGTTTTCAAGTGATTTTATTATTGGATATCCAAAAGAAAGTGATGAAGATTTTAAATATACGATGGAGTTAATTGAAAAAGTAAGATTTATCAACTCATATTCTTTTATTTTTAGCCCAAGACCAGGAACTGTAGCTGCTGATTTAGAATTAGTTGATAAAAAAAAATCCAAAGAAAGACTAGAAATGATTCAAAAAAAATTATTTGAAAATCAGATAAATAAAAATAAATCTTTAGAAGGAAAGATACTTAATGTTTTAGTTGAAAATAAGATGAAAGATGGAATTAAATTATTTGGTAGAACTGAGTTTATGACATCAGTAATTTTTGATGGCAATATTGATTGTATAGGAAAAGTTGTGCAAGTAGAGATAGCAAGTAGCAATCAAAATAGCTTGTTTGGCTTACTAAAAGAAAATTATAAACAGAAGGTTGCCTAAAAGTTGAAGAACGTAGCATCAAAAAAAATTAATTCTATTCTAAAATTTGTCTATTCTGATAGCAATTCTTTGAGTGTTATATTTCAAGATAATGATTTGTTAATGGGTGTTGTTGGTGAATTTAATAAAAATTTAAAAGAACTGGAAAAAATTACTAATACCAATCTACATTCTAGGGGTAATTCTATTTTGATAAAATCAACAACAAAAAAAAATGAAATTGCAAAAAATGCTATTCAATTTTTAGCCAACCAGTTTATAAATAATGGTAGTATAGAAAAAAAAGATATAATCTCATCTGTAGATAAATTTATGATCGAAGAAAAAGTAAAAAATCAAAATGTTTCAGACATAATTAAAACACCTAAAAAATCAGTTATTCCAAGATCAGAAAGACAAAAAGAATATGTTAGAGCTTTAAGACAAAGTGATATCGTTATATCAGCAGGTCCCGCAGGAACGGGCAAAACATTTTTGGCTGTGGCGGTTGGATTGACACTATTACTCGATAAAAAGATCGAAAGAATTATTTTATCAAGGCCAGCAGTGGAGGCTGGTGAAAGGTTAGGTTTTTTGCCAGGAGATATGAAGGAAAAAGTAGATCCCTATCTAAGGCCTTTATATGATTCTCTATATGACCTTTTTGACTTTGATAAAATTCAAAGAATGATTGAAGTTGGTGATATTGAAATAGCTCCACTAGCGTTTATGAGGGGTAGGACTTTAAAAAATTCTTTTGCAATTTTAGATGAAGCACAAAATGCAACAGATACACAGATTAAAATGTTTCTAACACGTATTGGAGAAAATTCAAAGATTGTTATAAATGGTGATCCATCTCAAATCGATTTACCTCACAAGAACATGTCAGGATTAAATAGATCTAAAAAATTATTAGGACATTTAGATGAAATCTCGGTGATAGACTTTGATCACTCGGATGTAGTCAGGCATCCCCTAGTCTCCAAGATTGTAAGGGCATATTCAGATAAAGAAAATGATTAGTATTGATGTAGTTTCTGAGAGTAATCTTTGGAACAAAAAAATTAAAAAAACTAATATTTTTTTTAAGTCCTTGATAAAAATTTTTCCTAAAAAATACAGATTTATTAAAAAAAAAGTAAGTTTAACTGTTTTACTCTCAAATAACAAAAATATTAAAAAACTAAATAAAAAATTTAGAAATAAAAATAAAGCTACAGATGTTTTGTCCTTTCCTTCTGAAAAAAAAATAAATATAAAAAAATCACCTTATATTGGAGACATTGTTATTAGCTACGATTTTATGAATAAACCTAAAGTCTTAAGTATTCTAGAGTTTAAGAATAAAGTAGCTAAAATTTTTATCCATGGCTTTTTGCATTTGTTAGGCTATGACCACATTAAGTTAAAAGATTTTAAAGTGATGCAAATTGAAGAAGAAGTGATTTATCAAGCTATTAAAAAAAAGATTGTCAAAATTGTTTAAAAAAAACATTTTAAATTATTTTTATATTATTTTTATAGGAGCATTAAGTTCTTATAGTTTACCTCCATATAATTATTTTATAATTAATTTTATTACTTTTTCTTTATTTTTTATTTTTGTTTTTAATAAAAAAAAAAGAGCACCTAATAATAGTTTTTTTTTTCAGTACGGTTGGTGTTTTGGGTTTGGATATTTTTTATTTAGTTTATATTGGATAGTAATTTCATTGACTTTTGACCAGAGTTTTAAGTTTTTAATTCCAATTGCTGTCATTTTATTACCAGCCTTTTTGGCTATATTTTATGGTTTAGTGACATATCTATTTTCAATTCTTTACTCAAAAAATATAGCTAGTTCTTTTTTTATTTTTTCAATTTTATTTGGTACTGCTGAGTTTATCAGAGGATCTGTACTTACAGGTTTTCCTTGGAATCTAATATCATTTAGTTTTTCAAAAAGTATTTATTTTATTCAAATTCTTTCTATGATTGGAACTTATTCTTTTAACTTAATTTGTATTTCTCTATTTACTGTCCCTGCCTTGTTTATTCTAAGAAAATCCAGAACAGAAGTCATGATTTGTTTTTTCTTCATTTTTGTTTCTGCTGGATTTTTAATATTTGGTTATATAAAAAATGATAATTATAATTCTTTAGAAAGTGTAAAAAATTCCTATGCAATAAAAGTAATATCACCAAATATTAGTCTAGATAGATTTTATTCAAAACAAGATGAGTTAAAAATAATTAATGAGCTTATAGAATTAAGTGCCCCAAAAAAAATAGAACCTACAATTTTTTTATGGCCAGAAGGAATTATTCCAGACAGTTATTTGAGGGATATGAGTATTTACAAAGACTTATTTATGAATAGCTTTGGAGAACATGATTTAATTATTATGGGCCTGAATAGTATAGAAATAAAGAATAAAAAAAATTTATTTTTTAATTCAATGGTTATATTTAATAATAAGCTAGATCAGATCGCAAATTATAAAAAAGTTAATCTGGTACCATTTGGAGAGTTCACACCCTTCGAGAATATTCTTGGCTTAATAGGGCTTAAAACAGTAACTAATAACTATCAATCCTTCTCTAGTGGAGTAACTAGGGTACCAATCAATATAAGAAATAGTAAAATAGATTTAAAATTACTTCCTTTAATTTGTTACGAAATAATTTATTCAGGTAAATTATCTAGAGATGACAATTTTGATTATATAATTAACATTTCGGAAGATGGTTGGTTTGGTAATTCTATAGGTCCCAAGCAGCATTTTTCTCACAGCATATTTAGATCTATTGAAAGCGGGAAATATATAATCAGATCTTCAAATAATGGAATTTCCGCTATCGTTAATCCTATTGGAATTATAGAACAGGAGGTAGAATTTGGGTCAACAGGATATATTGAGCTGACTGAGAGTAAATTAGTTAAATCCACACCTTTTATGCTATATGGGAATAAAATCTTTTTAATGTTAATTTTAATATATATTTTTTTAATTTTTTCATTTAATAGACTAAAACATGAGTAATTTAAAAAATTTTTTATTCACTAGTGAATCAGTTTCAGAAGGACATCCTGACAAAGTATCAGATCGTATTTCAGATATGGTAGTAGATAGCTATCTTGCAGGAGATCCTTTTTCTAGAGTCGCATGTGAAACGCTAACTACAACAAATAAAGTCGTACTCGCTGGAGAAGTGAGAGGTCCAGTGATTAAAGAAGAAGACCTTATTCAAAAAGTTAGAGATTGTATTAAAGACATTGGTTATGACCAAGATGGTTTTACATGGAGAGAAGCAACAAAGATTGAAAGCTACCTTCATGCACAATCTTCAGATATAGCAATAGGTGTAGATTCCAAAGGTGATAAAGACGAGGGAGCTGGTGATCAAGGAATAATGTTTGGATATGCCTGTAATGAAACAGAAGAATTAATGCCAGCACCAATTCATTATTCTCATAAAATTTTAAGGCTTATGGCGGAAGATAGAAAATCTGGAAAATTAAAAAACATAGAACCAGATTCAAAAAGCCAAGTTACCTTTGAATATATTGATGGAAAACCAACTAAAGTTAAATCAGTTGTTATATCTTCACAACACTCTCCAGATATAGATCAAGCGAAAGTAAGAGATTTATTGACACCTTATATGCTGAAGTCAATTCCTGAAATTTTTTTAAAAGATTTTGATGAAAACGAATTTTATGTAAATCCAACAGGAAACTTCGTAATAGGTGGACCAGACGGAGATTGTGGACTAACAGGCAGAAAGATTATTGTTGATACTTATGGTGGAGCAGCACCTCATGGTGGAGGAGCTTTTTCTGGAAAGGATCCAACTAAAGTTGATCGATCTGCAGCTTATGTGGCAAGGTATATTGCAAAGAATGTGGTTGCCTCTAATATTTCTGAAAAATGTCTAATTCAATTAGCTTATGCAATTGGGGTTTCTAAACCTTTATCAATTTATGTGGATTTATTTGATAATGATTTAGAAAAAAATAAATTTGTTTTAGAAAAAATTTCCCAAAATTTTGATTTGAGTCCAAGAGGGATAAGAGAAATGTTGGGTTTAAATAAACCAATTTATGAAAAAACAGCAGCTTATGGACATTTTGGAAGAATCCCAGAGGCAGATGGTTCATTTTCTTGGGAAAAAACAGATAAAAAGGGTGTTTTTTCTAAATAGTTACTATTGTATTAAAAAAAATTCTTTATATATTGCCTTTACATTATTGAGATTACAGAATGGGCCTTAGCCCATTTTTTTTTGGAGCAAATAAAATATGTTAAATAGAAGATCTGATAAACTTGAATTATTAAGAATAGCCGAAGCAGTAGCGTTAGAAAAATCTATAGATAAAGAACTAATTATAGATTCTATGGAAACTGGAATAGCTAAAGCTGCTAAATCAAAATTTGGTCAAGACAATGAAATTAAAGTTCTAATAAATAGAGAAAATGGAGACATTGGAATTTTCAGAAAATTAATACTCGTAGAAAAACCAGAAAATACAAATACAGAAATCAACCTCCAAGATGCTGTTATTCTAAGTGAAGAAAATAAAGATAAGAGTATTGGTGATGAAATTTTACAACCACTACCATCTTTTGATTTTGGTCGAATAGCAGCACAGACTGCAAAACAAGTTATTAGTTTTAATGTAAGAGAAGCAGAGCGTGAAAGACAATACAATGATTTTATAGATAAAAAAGATTCAATTTTAAGTGGTATTGTTAAGCGTCTCGAATTTGGAAATGTAATAGTTGACTTAGGTAAAGCTGAAGCAATTATTCAAAAAAATGAAATGATCCCTAGAGAAAATATTAAAGCAGGTGATAGAATTAAAGCATACTGTTATGATGTAAAGAGAGAGCCTAGAGGACAACAAATATTTTTATCAAGAGCTCATCCAAAATTTATGGAAAAATTATTTGTTCAAGAAGTCCCAGAAATTTATGATGGATTAATTGAAATTAAATCATCAGCACGAGACCCTGGAAGTAGAGCTAAAATTTGTGTTAAAGCAGTTGATACTTCATTGGATCCAGTAGGTGCTTGTGTTGGAATGAGAGGATCGAGAGTTCAAGCCGTAGTTAACGAGCTACAAGGTGAAAAAATTGATATTGTTAATTGGTCTGAAGATCCAGCAATAGTAGTTTCAAACGCATTATCACCAGCAGAAGTTCAAAGAGTAAATGTTGATAGTGTCGCAAAAAAATTAGATGTAATTTTAACTGAAGAAAATCTAAGTAAAGCAATTGGTCGTAGAGGCCAAAATGTCAGATTGGCTACGAAGTTATTAAATTATGAAATTAACATAATGACTGACGCAGAAGATTCAGAAAGAAGACAGTCTGAGTTTAAAGAAAAAACAGAAAATTTTGTGAAAAATTTAGAATTAGATGAAACGTTAGGCCAATTACTCGTCGCTGAGGGTTTTTCTTCAATTTCAGATATTAAAGATAGTACGCCTGAGAATTTAATGAAAATTGAAGGTATAGAGGAAGATACTGCTAAGGCTTTAATAGACAGGGCCAAAGAATTTTATCAAAAAGATCAAGAAGATATTACAAAAAGAATTAAAGATTTGGGACTGCAAGATGATCTTATAAATCACAAGGGGTTAACCCCAGGTATGTTGGTTACTCTAGGAGAGCAAAAAATTTTAAAACTTGAAGACTTTGCAGACCTTGCATCTGATGAGCTAACAGGTGGTTATGATGTGGTAAAAGGTGAAAGAATTAAAATTCAAGGGTACCTTGAAGATTTTGCTTTATCAAAAACTGAAGCCGACGAACTAATCATGTCTGCAAGAAATATAATTTATAAAGATTGAGTAATGAAATATGGAAAACAAAAAAACAAAATTAACACTTTCTGTCATAGCCAAGAAATCGATAGAGAATATAGAGTTAGCAAAAACTCAAAGTAAAAACTCAGTTGTAATTGAAAAAAAACCAAGCAAATTTACTCCTAGAGGTAATTTTAGTAGACCTGCTAGTGTAAGATCTAAACCAGCAGTAAGCACCACGGGAAGTTTTGCTCCAAGAACAATTTCAGCACCTAAACCAGCTTCCTCAATTACAAATGACTATGAAAAACGTAAATTAGCTGAGCAAAGAGCAACTAAAAGACTTAAGGGTGAATCTGGAGATAAAGGAAAACCAGACACAAAAAAAAGAGAATTAAAACTGACAGTATCAAGAGCTTTAAGTGATGAGATTGAAGCAAGATCAAGAAGTATGGCTTCACTAAAAAGAGCAAAATTAAAAGAAAATAGAGAACTTACTAAAGAAGAGATTCAAGAAAGTTTAAAACCAATAAAGAGAGATGTTAATATTCCTGAGGCAATTACAGTTAGGGAATTATCCAACAGAATGGCTGAGCAATCCAACAACGTTATAAAACATTTATTTGGAATGGGTGTAACAGTTACTATTAATCAAACACTAGCAGCAGATACTGCAGAGTATTTAGTAAAAGAATTTGGCCATAATCCCATAAGAGAAACAAAAGCTGAGGAAATTATTCAAAAAATTAAAGAGTCTAGATCTGAAAATCTAAAAAACAGACCTCCAATAGTAACTGTAATGGGTCATGTTGATCATGGTAAAACTTCAGTGCTTGATGTTTTAAGAAGTGCAAATGTTGTATTAGGAGAATTTGGTGGAATAACACAACATATTGGCGCCTATCAAATAGAACATGAATCAACAAAAATTACATTTATAGACACTCCAGGTCACGCAGCATTTACCGAAATGAGGGCTAGAGGATCAAAATTAACAGATGTTGTAGTGCTAGTTGTTGCAGCAGATGATGGTGTTAAACCCCAAACGATAGAGTCTATAAAACATGCAAAAGCTGCAAATGTTCCGATAGTTGTTGCTATAAATAAATGTGATTTACCAGAAGCAGATCCACAAAAAATTAAAAACCAACTTTTAGAATATGAGCTTATTGCAGAAGATTTATCAGGAGACACTTTGATGGTTGAGATATCTGCAAAAAATAAAAAAAACTTAGATAAACTGGTAGAAGCAGTTGTTCTCCAGGCTGAAATTTTAGACCTAAAAACTGATTTTGAATCTAAAGCAACAGGGATTGTTTTAGAATCAAAAATTGATGTAGGTAGAGGAGCAGTGGCAACTGTTGTAGTAACATCAGGAACAATCAAAAGAGGTGACTTTTTTGTTAGTGGATTGAAATGGGGGAAAGTAAGAGCCTTAATTAACGATAAAGGAAAAACTATTGATGAAGCTCCTCCATCAACACCTGTAGAAATTTTAGGCATTAATGGAGCAGCAAAATCTGGAGATGATTTTATTGTTTTAGATTCTGAGAAAGAAGCAAAAACATTAAGTGAGACTAGAGCTGATGAAACTAAAACTGGAGGAAATCCTTTAACTCTTGCAACACAAGATTCTGCTTTTGCGGATAAATCTGCTTCAGAATTAAACATTATTATAAAATCAGATGTACATGGATCTGCTGAAGCAATTAAAAGTGCTATCAATCAAATTACACACGATGAAGTTAAACCTAAGATTATTTTATCAGATATTGGAATGGTCACTGAAACTGATGTAACTTTAGCAAAAGCATCTAATGCAACTCTAATTGCATTTAATGTTAAGCCGAGTAAAGAAGCAAAAAAATTAGCAGAGAATGAAAAAATTAAAATTTCCTCATATAATATTATTTATGAAGTTTTAGATTATATTAAATCAAGAATGTCTGGGTTACTTGCTCCAGATATCCAAGAAACAATTAATGGTACAGCTCAAATCTTAGAAATCTTTAAAGTTTCAGGAACAGGAAAAGTGGCGGGCTCTAAAGTAACTGATGGAGAAATAGTTAGTGGTGCGAATGCTAGATTAATTAGAGACGGAGCAATAATTTATACTGGTAAGATTAGTACAATTTTCAGAGAAAAAGATCAGGCTAAACAGGTTAGCAATGGTCAAGAATGTGGAATAACGCTTAAAGATTTTTTTGATTTTCAAAAAAATGATACAATAGAGGCTTATAGTACAACTTCTACTGAGAGAACAGTTTAATGGTTGATAAAACAGGAAAACCTATATCACAAAGGCAATTACGTGTTGGAGAGATGATTAAGCAATCTTTATGCATGATTTTTGCCCGAAATGAAGCTAAGGTGCCGAATTTAGAAACTAATACTGTAACTGTTACAGAAGTAAAAATGAGCCAAGATCTTAAAATTGCAAAAGCATACGTATTGCCTCTAGGAGGAAAAGATACAGAAAAAGTTATTAAAAAATTAAGAGAATACTCTTTTTTAATTAGAAAAGTTTTATCTAAAAAAGTATTTATGAAGTATATACCAAAAATACTTTTTGCTAAAGATGACTCTTTTGAATACGCAGAAAAAATAGAAAATTTAATAAAACAAACAAACAAATAGGAAAATAAATAGTATGACGAATAAAGCAGAAGAATTAAAAATGCATGAGAAG
>Ga0307986_10004076_pt1 | contig 9993 bp, 11 predicted proteins | sample EllFjometageno82_FD_203170 | JGI IMG/M metagenome (GOLD analysis project Ga0307986, IMG submission 203170) | Marine microbial communities from Ellis Fjord, Antarctic Ocean - #82 | ecosystem: Environmental > Aquatic > Marine > Unclassified | place: Southern Ocean | collected 2014-10-09
GAAGCAATTCTTGAGAGCTTAATTTCTTTAAAACGTGCAGGATCAAATGCAATTGTTAGTTATTTTTCATTAGATATAGCAAATCAATTAAAATAATTTTCTAAAATTATTCTTGATTTAGGAAACAGTAAATTATTTGGTAGAAAAAATTTATTTGTTAAAATATTTCTTGTAAAACTTAAAGCTGTTGAAATTTCTTTGAAATCTAAAATCTCAATTTTATTTTTTGATAGCAGAAAAGTAGGAACTTGATATTTTACATTATCAATTTCAATTGTTTTCTGATTTGATTTATCAACAATTTTATTGAAAAATTGCTCAAGATACGGATCAAATCCAAGTTCTTTTAATAAAGTTAGTTCCCAATAAATGTAGTTAATTATCCAATCATTATTATTGAAACTTTTTAATAAATTATCAAAAGAAGTGTATAATTTTTTATAAGGTTGTGATTCAGGAAGTAACAAATTAAGCATAGAAGACGAAGATAAAAGTGCAGTTGTTTTTTTTTTATCATTAAAATACCTTGGAGAAATTGCTTCTACTAATTCTGTTTTAAAATAACCCAATCTATTTTCTGATTTTGAAGAGTAAATAATAAATATCTTGTTGGATATTTGTAGAAAGTTTCTAATTTTCCTTGAACTCCCTCCGTAAACAATACCGCTCACCTTGCCACGAATATTGGAAAATACATTAATTATATTAGCATTTTCTCTAAATTTTATTTTTGAAAGCAAAAACCCTTCATCTTGCCAATTCATAACTATATATTTAGATCAGTTAATAGTTTTTTTGCTGCATTTTGTTGGGCATCTTTTTTAGAAGTTCCTGATGCATAATATTTCTTAGAATTTTCTATTTTTACTTCAACTTTAAAAACTGGACTATGTTGAGGGCCAGATTGTTTTTGTATCGCGTATATTGGGAGTTTTTTAAATTTTTTTAAACTGTATTCTTGTAACTGGGTTTTAGCATCTATTAAAGTAACAACAGATTTTTCTAAAAATTCACCCCAAGATCTTAATATAAATTTTTCCACAACGGGCATTCCTTGGTCTAAAAATATTCCACCCAATAGAGCTTCTAACCCATCACTGATAATCTTATCATCCGATCTACTCAATCCTTTGTATGAACCACCTGTAGTAATAAATTTTCTTAATTCTAGTTTTCTTGCAACGAGAAGACAGGTTTTTTTGTTTACTAAATTAGCAAATTTTTTATCGATAGCTCCTTCTTTTTCATTTGGGTAAATTTTTAATAGTGTTTTAGCAAAAACTAGGCCGAGAACTCTGTCACCTAAAAATTCTAATTTTTCATTATTCTCTATGTTGTTATGGCTTTTATGTATTAAGCATTTAGCTAATAGTTTTTGATCTTTAAACTTAATACCAATTTTTTGTTCTAATTTATTTAAAAGATCTGTCATTTCAATACATTAAAAAATCTCTTAATTCTTAACGATTGATTCCAGTTCCAAAATTTAAAAATGCTTCCAGATACAGTATCATTAGAGAAAAAAATAATTGCTGCCTTCCCTACTAAATTTTCATTTGAAACATAGCCAACGCTCGAAAGATACCTGCTGTCACGCGAACAATCACGATTATCTCCTAAAAAAAAATAGTGATCAACCGGAACTTTAAATTCATCTGAATTCATATAGGTGCCTTTTTTTTTGTAAACAGCAATATACTTTTTGCCATTCGGGAGGATTTCTTCATACGAAACAACTTTAGGTCGTGAGGTACCACATCTAATTTTATATTCATTGTTAGTTTTATTTCTTAAAATTTCATTATTATTCAAAAACAATTTTCCATTTATAAATTGAACAGTATCACCGGGCATGCCAATCAATCTCTTAATATAATCCGTTCTGTTATCTGATGGCGTTTTGAAAACAACTAAATCGCCATAATTTGGTGAGTTGTTTAACACTCTATTTGAAAAAAAAGGTGGGCTAAAGGGAAAAGAATGTTTGCTATAACCATAGCTGTATTTTTTAACGAATATACGGTCTCCAATTAAAAGCGTTGGTTCCATAGACGATGAGGGAATATAAAAAGGCTGGAAAAACAATGATCTTATTATTACAGCTATAACTAAAGCGTAGAATAAGGTTTTAATATTTTCGATTATTATTGCTAAAAAATTACTTTTCATTAATTGCTGATCACCACCATGGCTAATGCATATTTTTTTTCATCAGACAAAGAAAGGTAAATCTTATTTTTACTTTTTGTTAAATTTTTAACAATTATTTTTGTTTTACCTATAAATTCAATAAATGGCGCTCCATTTTTATTATTATTTATTGATATTTCATTAAAAGAAATACCTTTACTGATACCTGTACCTAGAGCCTTAACAAAAGCCTCTTTTGCTGCGAATCTTTTTGAATAATAGGCAATTTTATTTATTTTTGATTCACAGTATTTAATTTCTTTTTTAGAAAATATTCTGTTTTTAAATTTTTTATTTTTATTAAAAAGTTTCTTAATTCTTGAAATATCAATTATGTCTGTTCCAATACCAAAAATACAACTCATTTTATTTTAAAATTTTTTGGAAGTTTTTAATTGCAGACGGAAGACCTACGTAAATAGATTCACCAATTAAAAAATGACCGATATTAAATTCTTTAATTTTTTTAATTCTTGAAATTATTTTTGCTGATTTGTAAGTTAAGCCATGTCCTGCGTGTACATCAAGATTAAGATCAGTGGCGTAATTTACTGCTTTATTTAATTTAGATAATTCTGATTTATACGATTTTTTTTGATTTATTAAATTACAAATTTTACCTGTATGAAACTCAATACCATCAACGCCGAGATAATTAGAAATTTTAATATCTTTAATATTTGGTTCGATAAACAAACTAACTCTAGAGTTATTCTTTTTTAATTTAGTTATAATTTTTTTTAAAAAAATTTGATTGTAGTTTAAATTTAATCCACCTTCTGTTGTGATTTCTTTTCTCTTCTCTGGAACTATGCAAACAAAATTAGGCCTATGCTTTATAGCTATTTTTAACATTTCATTTGTTGCGGCTATTTCTAAATTTAGAGGTATTTTCAATTTTGACTTAATTTTTTTCAAGTCAAGATCGTTTATATGTCTTCTGTCCTCTCTCAAATGAATTGTTACTGAATGTGCGCCACATTTCTCAGCTAATATAGCTGTACGTAATGGGCTTGGATAATTTTCTCCTCTCGCGTTTCTAACTGTGGCAACGTGATCGATGTTTACGCCAAGCCTTATCTTTCTCATTTAAGTTCTCTGCTGCCTGGTTTTATTGGTGTTAAAGAAATTAAATTATTAGGCAAATTATTTTCACTGTATGTGGGAATGTTTATTTCTACCTGCGATACAATTTTTTTATTTATCAAAGAATTTCTATTTGATCTATCAATAAGACATGCAAAACCTAAAACTTCTGCACCTGCTATTTCTACAAGCTTGGAACATTCAATGCTAGATTTTCCAGTAGTTATTACATCTTCTACAATTAGAACTTTAGATTTTTTTGCAATTTGAAAATCTCTTCTTAATTTAAATTGGCCTTCAACGCGCTCAGAAAAGATTGTTTCTTTCTTAAGTAGTCTTCCAATTTCATAACCAATAACAACACCACCCATTGCTGGTGAAAGTATTAAATCAATTTCTTTAAATTCTTTAGATATTTTTTCAGCAAATGATTTACAAAAATTGGCTGACTTAAACGGTTTACTTAAAAGTTGTGCGCATTGGACGTATTGAGGACTATGTAAGCCTGATGAAAGTATAAAGTGACCATCTATTAATGCGTTAGTTTCTTTTAAAATTTGCAAGGATTCTTCGTATGAAAGCATTTTTTTTCTCTTTATGTCGAACAATTCTAAAATTTAAGTTCTTTTGTTTGATTTGACTTATCAAGTTTGTAAAGTTTTTTAAATCATTTATTTGAATATCGAAGGAAAAGTGAATGAAATTATCTTTTTTTCCTAATAACTCCACGTTTAAAATATTACAACCGTTTATCCCTATTAAAGTACTAATCTCGCCTAATACGCCAGGTTGATCTGGCAAGTCCATCACCAAAGTACTTTTGTATCGTTTATTTTTTTTAACTTTATCATTTCCTGTTTTGTCTTGCCAATACCTTCTAATAGCAGCTCTAGCTTTGCCAGTTTTTGAGGATGAAACCCAATGAAGAGATGGCGATACATTTTTTGAATTAATTATTTCTATTGTGTCACCGTTATAAAGAGTAGCTTGTAAAGCAGAGTCACGACCATTTATTCTACAACCAATTGCGGTATTTCCAATTTTAGTATGTACAGCATACGCAAAATCGATTGGTGTTGCGTCTTTAGGAAGTTTTATAACGGCACCTTTTGGTGAAAAACAAAAAACATTTTCTTGAAACATCTGAAGCTTAGTAAATTCGTAGTTATGTTCAGGGCTATTTCCTGTTTCCATTATTTCAACTAAATCTCTAAGCCAATCATATTCTTTCCATGAAAGGTCAGAAAATTTTTCGGAAGATTTATATTTCCAATGGGAAGCTATGCCTCTTTCTGCAAAGTCATGCATCTGTAATGTTCTTATTTGTATTTCTACTCTTTGTTCTTTGGGTCCAATTATAGCGGTGTGTAAAGACTGATATTTGTTAATTTTAGGAGTAGAAATATAATCTTTAAATTTAAATGGTATTGCTGAATATTTATTGTGAAAGATTCCAAGAGTTTTATAACAGTCAGCTACACTTTCAACAATTACTCTAAAACCTATAATATCACTTAAGTGTTCGAGAGAAATTTTCTTATTTTGAATTTTTCGCCAAATTGAGAATGGTGTTTTTTCTCTTCCTGCAAATGTTGCTGAGACTCCATTTTCTTTTAAAATAGCAATTAATTCATTGGCAATACCTTCAAAATTATTAACTCTATTATTTTTTATAAATTTTAATCTTTCTGTAATTAAATCCCTAGCTTTTTTGTTAAGAATTGAGAATGAAAGATCTTCAAGTTCATCACGTATTAAATTCATACCCATTCTCTCAGCAAGAGGTGCATAGATTTCCATAGTTTCTTTGGCAATTTGTTTTTTTTTTTCTTCAGATTTATGAGCATCTATTGTTCTCATATTGTGTAAGCGATCAGCTAATTTTACCAATAAGACACGTATATCTTTAGAGGTTGCTAAAATTAATTTTCTAAAATTTTCTGCTTGGGAATTTTCAGAAGCTTTTTCTTCCAAAGCTGATATTTTTGTTACGCCATCTACTAAATCTGCAACTTCTTTCCCAAATTCTTTTAAAACAACTTGATAAGTTATTTGCGTGTCCTCTATGGTGTCATGTAACAATCCTGTTATTATTGTTGCACTGTCCAACTTTAATCCTGCCAAAATATCAGCTACTGCAACAGGATGAACTACGTAAGGAGCGCCGGAAATTCTTTTTTGGTTTTTATGTGCCTCTATAGCGAAGTTAAAAGCCTTACTTAATGGTCCAATAGAAGAAAATTTATTGTAAGATTTAATTTTTGATAGAAGCTGTTCACTATTAATCATTGATTAATTCTAGCATGTTCTTTTATTTTTGTAATCTCATTCCTTAATTTAAAGCTGAGTTTTTTAATTAAAAAATCAATTCTTTTTTTTAGTACAGGGTGAATCCAGTCTGGGTGCATTTCTTTTATTGGAAAAAGTACAAAATTTCTTAAATGGGCTTTAGAATGAGGTATTATAAGTTTTTTAGAATTTTTTATTTTTCCATCATAGTCAATTAGATCAATATCACATGTTCGTGGTTGATTTTTTATACTTCTAGTTCGTTGTAGTGTTTTTTCAATTTTATTAAATTTTGTAATTAGTTTACTTGGAGAATGATTAGATTCTATTTCTATTCCTATGTTTAGAAATTTAGGATTTTTTTTATTTGGGTAGGAAGGTGTTTCATAAACACTTGATATTTTGATAATTTTAATTTTTTGTAATCTGATCAATTCTAAAGTTTTTTTTATATTAAAAAGTCTGTCGCCTTTAACAGAATTAAGATTGGAGCCAATGTTTACAAGGATCATTTTTTGGAATTACTAAATATTCTAGCTTTATCTCTAGTCCAGTCCCTATTTTTTTTGACTTGTCTTTTGTCGTAAATTTTTTTTCCTTTTCCAAGAGCTATTTGAATTTTTACTTTTCCTTTTTGAAAATACAATCTAGTAGGAACTAACGTGAGCCCTTCTTCATGTAGCCTCCCTATTAATTTATTAATCTCTTTTTTTTTTAATAAAAGCTTTCGGTCTCCTTTTGGATCATGGTTATTGTAACTAGATTGTTTGTACGAAGGTATGTGGGAATTTATCAAAAATATTTCTCCTTCTTTGTCGACTGCGTATGAATCTGCAATGCTTGCCTTACCATCTCTTATAGATTTAACTTCGGAGCCCTTTAAGGCTATGCCGGCTTCTAAAAGTTCTAAAAAAAAATAATTAAAACTCGCTTTGCGGTTAAGACAAATAATTTTTTGCCCAGCAAGTTCTTTTGTTTTCATTAGATTAAATTTGCGTATTTTAATGCTTGTAGAACTGCAGATTTAGTTGGGTCTGTAATTTTTACTAAAGGAAGTCTGACGTCTTCTGGTGAGAGATTAAGTAGTGAAGCAGCATATTTTACAGGCGAGGGATTACTTTCAATAAAAAGAGATTTGTTCAGTGGTGTTAACAATTTATTTATTTCATCGGCTCTTTTTTGAAGTTTATCATCTGATTTAGCTAATGAAGCATCCTGCATCTCAGAACACAGTTTTGATGCAACGTTTGCTGTAACACTAATACAACCACTTCCGCCTCTTTTATTAAACTCTAAAGCATTGTTGTCTTCTCCAGTTAACATGATAAATTCTTTTCCCATTGCAGTGTGCTGTTGTGTAGCTCTATTAAGATCACCAGTTGCATCTTTGACACCAGTAATATTTTTTAATTCAAATAAACGAGCCATTGTTTCAACAGACATATCAATTACAGATCTTGAAGGTATATTATAAATAATTATTGGTATGCCGACGTTATCATTAATTTTTTTGTAATGTTGATAGAGACCTTCTTGTGTTGGTTTGTTATAGTAGGGTGTAACTATTAACAGTCCATCAGCACCAGCTTTATCAGCAAATTTGGAAAGCTCAACTGCTTCAGATGTAGAATTAGAACCGGTACCTGCAATAACAGGTATTCTATTTTTGCATTCTTTTACTGACAGGTTTATTATTTTTTGGTGTTCTTCATGTGAGAGTGTAGGTGATTCACCTGTGGTTCCACCAGGCACAATTCCATGAGTACCGTTGTTTAAATGATGATGAATTAAATTTATATAATTTTCTTCATCTAATTTATCATCTTTAAAAGGGGTAATTAATGCAACAATTGATCCTTTAAACATATAATAAAATAATATAATTAATTTTTAAACTTATAAACTTTTATGCTGTATCTAAAAAATAGTCTAGTTAATTTAATAATTCTATTATTTTCTCTATTTTTTATATCAATTTTATCAGCAGAAGATAGTAGTTTTATTTTTCCCAAAAAAAAAATTATCATAATAAAAGCTGATAAAAAAAAAGAAAATAATATTAACGTAAGTAGAAATATTGATTCATTTGAATTACCTCAAAAGAACCCACTGAGAAAAAACTCTTCTACAAAAAAAAAATTGATTAATAATTTAGAATCTGTTGATCTTAAAAAAAAAAAAATCATAAACAAAACTGTACTTAAAGATTCGCCTACAAAAAAAACTACGGTGAAAAATAACACTAAAGTTGTAAAAGTTGATAAACATGATTTTCTAGAAAAGGAAACGCAAAAAAAAATTGATCTAATAAAAAAAAAAAATACATTTATAGCAGAAAAAAAAATCATAAAATCAAAAAAGAATTTTCTATATCCATCTAAGAAACCTTTAGAATATTTGTCCACATCTACAAAAGTTGAATCAAAATCAAAAATTCTTAAAGAAAAAGATTATCGTTTAGCAAAGGATATTTTTAAACTTATAAAAAAAGGTAAATGGAATACTGCTGTGGAGCAAACAAAAAACATTAAAGATAAAGAATTTAAAAATTTAGTTACATGGCTTTATCTTAAACAGTCAGGTAACCAAGCTACTTTTGATGATTATCAAAATTTTATAAAAAAAAATCCTGACTATCCAAGAATTGGACGATTAAGATACATGGCAGAACATAAAATTATATTAGAGAATACTTCATCAAGGACAATTATAAATTGGTTTAATGGCAACGAACCTTTAAGTGGTACAGGTAAAATAAAATTAGGCGAAGCTTATATTAAAATAAAAGAAATAGAGCTTGGTACAAACCTTATAAAGACAGGCTGGGAAAAAGCGGATCTGTCAAAAAGAGATGTAAGATATTATAGAAAAAAATTTAAAAAAATTTTAACAACTTCAGATCATTTAAAAAGAGCTGACTACTTAGCTTGGGATAATCAATATTGGGATTTAAAAAGAATGCTTCCCTATCTCCCAAAAAATGAAAAGCTTTTGTATAATGCTAGATTTATACTTATGACTAATTCGTATGGTGTAGACAAAGCAATCTCAGATGTTCCTAAAGAATTAGTTAATGACTTAGGGCTTCAGTACAATAGACTTAAATGGAGAACTAGAAGGAATCGTCTTGAAGGTTCTCTAGAAATTTTACGTAAATTTCATGGTGAAGAAACTTTGGTCTATCCTCAGCTCTGGTGGAAACTAAGAGAAAATATAACAAGAGATTTAATTTACGCAAAAAAATATCCGCTAGCATACGAAGTATCTAGCAATCATCATTTAATTGAAGGACCAGAATACGCAGATGCAGAATGGATTTCCGGCTGGCTAGCTTTAAGTTTTCTTAATAAGAATGAATTAGCAATCAAACATTTTGAGAATTTTTATGACAACGTTGGATACCCAATTAGTTTAGCTAGAGGTGCATACTGGTTAGGTCTGGCGCATGAAAAAAATAACAACATTGATAAAGCTAAAAAATATTTTAAAGAAGGTTCTAAATTTACCAATACGTATTATGGTCAATTATCCTTTAATAAAATAAAATTAGGTCAGGACTTTAAATTATCACAAGAACATAAGATTGCGGATGGATACGAAAAAGAATTCAATAAAAATAAATTAATTCGTATTATTAAACTTCTTAAGGAAATGGACCGAACAGAATTTAGTAAAGATATACTTAAACATTTGGCAACACTAAACGTTGAAAAAGGAAGTGAGATACTGGCAGCAAAATTATCTACAGAAGTTGGTAGATTTGATTATGCTATACAAATTTCAAAACAAGCTTCTTATGAAAAAAGATTTATAAATTTGTTTAATTATCCTATAATTTCTATACCAAACGAAATTAATGGAAAGCAAATGCCTTCTCAAGAATTGTTGCTTGCAATCATTAGACAAGAAAGTGAATTTGATGCACGTGCAAATAGTCATGTTGGTGCGCAAGGATTAATGCAAATTATGCCTGGTACTGCAAAATTAGTGGCTAGGAATCTTAAGACAACTTATAGCAAAAATTTATTAAAAAGTGATCCAGCGTATAATATCAAGCTAGGTACTTATTATTTTAATTCATTGCTTGAAGATTATGATGGAGTATTACCTTTTGCTATAGGAGCTTACAATGCAGGTCCAAATAGAATTAAATCTTGGGTAAAAAGATATGGAGATCCAAATAAAAAAGAAATAAATTTTATAGATTGGGTGGAATTAATCAGATTTAAAGAAACAAGAAATTATGTTCAAAGAGTAATTGAAAATATTAACGTCTATAAATATATTTTAAACAAGGATTCGATAAAAATAGACGGTTTTTTTAGGCAATAAGTGGCGGAAGAGGAGAGATTCGAACTCTCGGTAAGCTTTACGCCTACGGACAGTTAGCAACCGCCTGGTTTAAACCACTCACCCACTCTTCCGTGT
>Ga0307986_10004077_pt1 | contig 9993 bp, 12 predicted proteins | sample EllFjometageno82_FD_203170 | JGI IMG/M metagenome (GOLD analysis project Ga0307986, IMG submission 203170) | Marine microbial communities from Ellis Fjord, Antarctic Ocean - #82 | ecosystem: Environmental > Aquatic > Marine > Unclassified | place: Southern Ocean | collected 2014-10-09
ATATCATATTTTTAATTTTAAAATCTTTAATTATTTGCGCACCAATACCATAATATCTTAAAATATTTGTGCTTTTTACGTTTTCATTATTGTAAATTTTAGAGCTTTGATTTTTTATTATAATTAATACAAAATTATTATATTTAGAAAAATATTTTATAGAACTTAAATAAAGACTATTATTTAATTTTTCAATCCCATTTGGGATCTTAACTGAAATTACCCTTACGCGTACAGATTTTTTATTAATAAATTTCCCTTTACTTAATGCATAATGTTCAAAATTGTCTAATTTGTTTTTAAATACACTTAAATTAAAAAAACCAAGTTTTTTAATTTTAATTTTTTTAGTTGAGGTCTTAAGCATAAATTTTTCATTTTTTAATCTGTAAGAAATCAAATCTTCGATGCTGGCAATTTTTAAATTATGTTTTTTGGCAAATAGTAAAAGATCGTCAAGTCTTGCCATTCTGCCATCTTCATTCATAACCTCGCAAATCACTGAGCTTGGGTTTAATTTTGCTAATTTAGAAATATCTACAGAAGCCTCTGTGTGTCCGGCTCTTTCTAAAACTCCACCATTTCTTGAAACTAATGGGAATACATGACCAGGTGAAACAATATCTTTTTTTTTAGTATTTTTACCGATTGCAACTTTAATTGTTTTAGCTCTATCAAAAGCAGAAATACCTGTCGATATTCCTCTCTTAGCTTCGATTGAAACAGTAAAAGCAGTTTGCATGCGTGCTTTGTTTATAGCTGACATCAAGGGTAATGCTAGTTTATCTACTTGTTTCTTTGTCAACGCTAAACAAACCAACCCACGTCCATGCTTAGCCATAAAATTAATACTTTTTGAATTGGCTTTGGACGCAGGTATAACCAAGTCACCTTCGTTTTCTCTGTTTTCATTATCAACTAAAATAAAAATTTTTCCTTTTTTTGCATCTTTAATGATTGAACTTATTGGGGATAATAAAAAATTTTTCATAATTATTTTTTTAAATTAAATAAGTATTTACTAAAAATATCAAATTCGACATTTACGATATCGTTTTTTTTTAATTTTATTAGGTTAGTTAGTTTTAAGGTGTGAGGAATTATATTTATTTCAAATCCTTTCTTATTAATTTTTGAAATTGTTAAAGAAACACCATTAACTGCTATTGATCCTTTTTCAATTAAATATTTATGAAATTTTTTTTTTATTTCAAAAGTTACAATCCAAGTTTTGTTCAAAATATCAATATTAGAAACTTTTCCTGTAGTATCTGTATGACCCTGTACATAATGACCAGATATTTTACATCCATAACTTAAAGATTTTTCAATATTTATAATGCTACCAACTTTAATAGATTTAAAGTTTGTTTTTTTAAGCGTTTCCTTAGATAAATAAAAAAAAATTAAATTTTTGTTAATTTTGGTAATTGTTAAACAGGTTCCGTTACAACACAATGAACTACCAACTTCAGATAGCGCAAAACGTAAATTAGTTTTCATAATTATTTCTGATGAGTTTTTACTATCCAATATCTTTTCGACAGAACCACTGTTGTATATTATTCCATTAAACATTATATTTTCACTTTATATAAAGTGTCATCTGTTAAGTTAACTTTAATCTTGTTTTTTTTAGAAATATTAATTTTTTTTAAATATAATGGGTTGGAATTGTTAAAACCACTTGAATTTAAGTTTAAAGAAGATTTAAATAAGTAAAAATTTTTAATGAAGTTATGTCTAATTAGGTGTTCTAAAAATGTAACGCCTGACTCAACTAGAATTCTGTTAAAACCAAGTTTTTTAATTTGCATAAAAATATGTTTCAAGTTTTCAATAGAATTATTATTTTTTTGTATTCTAATAATCTTAACGCCTTTTTTTTTTAAAAAGATCTCTTTAAAGGAATTTTTTATATTGGTTAAAATATAGATTTTTCCTTTATTTTTTCTAAAGATTAGTGAGTTTACTTTAATCTTAAATAAACGGTCCAAAATAATTAAATCTGGAGATTTTTTTTCCAAACCTTCGATACGGCAATTTAAAATTGGATTATCATCGTTGACTGTTTTTGATGTTGTTAATAAACAATCATATTTAGATCTTAAAAAATTTGCTAGTGTTCGAGATTTGTTATTTGTTATCCATCTTTTTTTTTTATTAATGGTAAAAAAATCTTTAGAAATTGCAATTTTAGCATCTATAAACGGTATTTCATTAGATGTTTGGGTGAAGTAACTTTTATAGAAATCTTTTGCAAAATCTTTTAATACAAATCTTTTAATTTTAATTTTATTTTTTTTAAATTCTTTCGAAGCAAGATTTTTAGATCTTGGATCAATATCATTTACTGAAAATACAACACGTTTAATTTTTTTACTTATTATTTTTTTTGTACAAGGTGGTGTTTTCCCATAGTGACTGCAAGGTTCGAGAGTTACAAATAAATCTGAATTTTTATAGTTAATTTTTTTTTTTAAAGCATTTGATTCCGCGTGGGGTCGTCCTCTTAAAGAAGTATAACCAGAGGATATAATTGAACTATTTTTTACAACAACAGCTCCTACACAAGGGTTAGTTCCTGTGGAACCTAAATTTATATCGGCTTGTTGGTAGGCGAGTTTTATGAAAAATGAATCTTTAATCTGCTTTATAAACATTTAAGTTACCAACGAATTGTTCAAAATCTTTTGCCTCTTTAAAATTTTTATAAACTGAAGCAAAACGAACGTAGGCAACTTGATCTAATCCTGATAGACCTTCCATAATAGCTTTTCCAATAGTTAGCGTTGGTATTTCACTTTCACCAAGACCTTCTAGGTTTCTAACTATTTTTGAAATAAACTTTTCAATACTATCGCTGTCTATAGGTCTTTTTCTCAATGCTATTCTTATTGATTTAGAAATTTTATCTCGATCGAATGGAGCACGTTTTCCGTTACCTTTAATTACAGTAAGTTCTTGAAATTGAACTCTTTCAAAAGTAGTGAATCTTTCTTTTCGTTCGCAACCGCAGAGTCTTCTTCTACGTATAGCGGTGCCGTCTTCTGTTGGTCTTGAATCAACAACGGATGTATCTTTTTCTTTACAAAATGGACAAAGCATAGTTATTTTTTTTCTACTGGCTACTATATATAGGAAAAGAACTACAAAGATCAATTACCTCTTTTTGCACCTCATTTTCAGATTTAGAATTGTTTTCTGGGTTTTTTGTCAGTTCTTTAAGGATTTTTGAAATTAATTGACCAATTAAAACAAATTCTTTTGAACCAAATCCTCTTGTTGTCGATGCTGGGGTTCCAAGTCTAACACCTGAAGTAACCATAGGACTCTCCGTGTCAAATGGAATTGAATTTTTATTGCATGTTATGTTTGCTCTGCCTAAGCTTTCCATAGCAATTTTTCCTGTTAGATTGAAGTTTCTAAGATCTAGAAGCATCAAATGCGTGTCCGTGCCGCCAGAGAAAATTTTAAAATCATTTTCAACTAATGTAGCGGAGAGTATCTTTGCATTTTCAATTACTTTTTTTGCGTAATCTTTAAAACTATTATCTAATGCTTCTTTAAAACAAACTGCTTTAGCTGCAATAACATGCATCAACGGTCCACCTTGAAGACCTGGAAATATAGCAGAATTAAATTTTTTTATTAAGTCTTCACGATTAGTTAAAATAATTCCACCTCTTGGTCCTCGTAAAACTTTGTGTGTAGTGGAAGTCACTACATCTGCGTAATCAGCTGGATTTGGATAAACACCTCCTGCAACAAGACCAGAAAAATGAGCCATATCTACCAATAAATAAGCTTTAACTTTATCTGCGATTTTTCTAAATTTTTTAAAATCAATAATTCTTGAATAGGCACTTCCTCCTGCAATTAGAATTTTTGGTTTATTTTCTACCGCAAGTTTTTCCACATTTTCATAATCAATTAATCCCGTTTTAGGATCAACATCGTAATGTACGGCATTAAACCATTTACCTGATTGAGCAGGTTTTGCACCATGTGTTAAATGTCCACCAGAATTTAAACTCATGCCTAGTATTGTGTCACCAGGTTTAATGAGTGCTAAATATACCGCACCATTAGCTTGTGCGCCCGAATGAGGCTGAACGTTTGCATACTTACAATTAAAAAGTTTTGTGGCTCTTTCTATTGCAAGATTTTCGGCTATATCAACAAATTCACAACCACCGTAATATCTTTTGCCAGAATAACCTTCGGCATATTTATTTGTTAGAACAGAACCTTGAGCTTCAAGGACTGCTCTTGAAACCATATTTTCAGAAGCGATAAGTTCTATATGATTTATTTGCCTGTTATATTCTTTGTTTATAGATTTATAAAGATCTAAATCACTACTAGCTAAGTCTTTATTGAAAAAGTTTTTTAAAATTTCTTTACTCATAAATTAAATTTTATTAATTCTCTTTTGATGTCTACCAGCTTCAAATTTTGTTTTTAAAAAATAATTAACAAACTTAAAGGCATCTTTTTTTTTTAAAATTCTTGAGCCTAAACAAATAATATTAGCATTGTTATGTTGTCTAGAAAGAATCGTGCTTTTTTTACTATAACATTGAGCTGCTCTAATACCTTTAAATTTATTTGCTGTAATTGCCATACCTGTGCCAGATCCGCACACTAAAATACCTACATCACTTTTTTTTTTAAGGACTCTTTTTGCTGTTTTTTTTGCATAATCAGGGTAATCAACAGATTTTTTTGATTGAGGTCCAAGGTCTATTACAGAGACATTTTTACTAATTAAAAAAATTTTAATTTTTTCTTTTAGATCATATCCTGCGTGGTCTGAGGCGATACATATTTCTGAAAAAAACATTTATTTTATTAAGCAGTTATAAGTTAAATTACTTTTATATATAGTGATAATATTATATTTGTCTAAGAATATAAACTAATAATAAAAAATTATGAAATTAATAGGTAAATATCCAAATTTAAGAATGAGAAGAAATCGTAAGGCTGATTGGGTCAGAAGATTAGTTTCTGAGCACAACTTATCAGCAAATGATTTGATCTTACCGTTATTTGTTAAGGAAGGAACAAAAAAAAAAGAACCTATCGATTCTATGCCTAATGTTTTTCGTTATTCTATAGATGAATTATCAAAAGTTGTAGAAAAGGCTTGCAAACTGAAGATTCCACTTGTTGCACTTTTTCCCTGCATAAATTTGAATAAAAAAAATATTACAGGAAAAGAAGCTTTAAATAAAAATAATTTAATATGTAAAACTTTAAAGTCATTAAAAAAAGAATTTAAAAATGATATTGGTATAATGTGTGATGTTGCTCTTGATCCATATACAAGTCATGGACATGACGGGATAATTAAAGATAAGAAAATTGATAATGATTTAACTATAGATATTTTGGTTAAACAGTCGGTGCTCCAAGCTCAAATGGAGTGTGATATAATTGCTCCTTCAGATATGATGGATGGTAGAATTGGAAAAATTAGAAAGGCTTTAGATAAAAAAGGTTTTCAAGATACTCAAATTGTTTCATATGCAGTTAAATATGCTTCTAATTTTTACGGACCATTTAGAGATGCAATTGGTTCAAATAAAAATTTAAAAGGAAGTAAAAAAACTTATCAAATGGACTTTAGAAATTCTATTGAAGCAATTAGAGAAGTTGCATTAGACGTTGAAGAAGGAGCTGACATAGTAATGGTAAAACCTGGGTTGCCATACTTAGACATTATTAGATCTGTAAAAGATAACTTTAAAATTCCAATATTTTCATATCAAGTTTCAGGCGAATACTCATTGATTAAAAATGGTATTAGAAAGGGAATTATCACCGAGGAAGCAATTCTTGAAAGCTTGATTTCTTTAAAACGTGCCGGTTCAAATGCTATAGTTAGTTATTTTTCGCTAGATGTAGCAAATCAATTAAAATAATTTTCTAAGATTATTCTAGATTTTGGAAACAGTAAATTATTTGGTAAAAAAAATTTATTTGTTAAAATATTTCTTGTAAAACTTAAAGCTGTAGAGATTTGTCTAAAGTCCACATTTTCATTTTTTTTTTTTGTTAGAAGAAAAGTCGGAACTTGATATTTTACGTTATCAATTTCAATAGTTTTTTGATTAGAATTATCATCAATAATATCAAAAAATTGTTCTAAATATGGGTCAAACCCAAGTTCTTTTAATAAATTTAATTCCCAATAAATATAATGTACAATCCAATTATCTTCATCATATTTTTTAAATAAGTCATCTAATGAAACATAGAGTTTTTTATACGGTTGTGATTCAGGAAGTAACAAGTTGAGCATTGAAGAAGAAGAAAGCAAAGCTGTAGTTTTTTTTTTGTCATTAAAATACTTTGGTGAAATTGCTTCGATTAATTCCGTTTTAAAATAACCTAATCTATTTTCGGCTTTTGATGAGTAGATTGTAAATATTTTATTAGATATTTGAAGAATATTTCTAATTTTTCTTGAACTACCACCATAAACAATGCCACTTACTTTACCTCGTGTATTAGTAAACACATTAATTATATTTGCATTTTCTCTAAATTTTATTTTAGAAAGCAAAAAACCTTCATCTTGCCAGTTCATAGTTAGATACTTAAATCAATTAGTAATTTTTTCGCCGCATTTTGTTGGGCATTTTTTTTTGAAGTACCGGTAGCATAATATTTTTCTGAATTTTCTATTTTTACTTCAACATTAAAAATAGGGCTGTGATGTGGCCCTGACTGTTTTTTTATTGTGTATATGGGTAACTTTTTAAATTTCTTTAAACTATATTCCTGTAATTGAGTTTTAGCATCAATCAATGTAACAACTGATTTATCTAAAAATTCTCTCCAAAATTTTATTATAAATTTTTCAACTATACTCATGCCTTGATCTAAAAAGATTGCGCCTAATAACGCTTCTAGACCATCACTAATAATTTTATCTTCCGATCTGCTTAATCCTTTATAAGAACCACCGGTGGTAATAAATTTTTTTAGTTCAAGTTTTTTTGCTACAAGTAGACAAGTTTTTCTGTTTACTAAATTAGCAAATTTTTTATCAATTATACCTTCTTTGTCATTTGGATAGATCTTTAATAGAGTTTTAGCAAATACTAAACCGAGAACTCTGTCTCCTAAAAATTCTAATTTTTCATTATTGTTTTCACTATCATGACTTTTATGAATTAAGGATTTTTTTAGCAATTCTTGATCCTTGAATTTAATATTAATTTTTTGTTCTAATTTAGATGATTGTTCTGTCATTTAAGTAATTTAAAAAACCTTTCAACACGTAGTGATTGATTCCAATTCCAAAATTTTAGAACACTACCTGATATAGTATCATTTGAAAAAAAAATTATTCTGGCTTTGCCTACTAAATTTTCACTTGAAACATATCCAACTTTTGACAAATATCTACTATCACTAGAACAATCTCGATTATCTCCTAAAAAAAAATAATGACCTATTGGAACTTTAAATTCATCAGAATTCATATAGCTTCCTTGCCTATTGTAAACTGCAATATATTTTTTACCGTTGGGCAGAATTTCTTCAAAAGAATTAACCTCTGGACGTAATGGACCACATCTTATTTTATGCTTATTGTTAATTTTATTTTTTTTAATTGCTTTATTGTTTAAAAACAACCTTCCATCTAAAAATTGAACGGTATCTCCAGGCAAACCTATTAATCTTTTAATATAATCTGTTCTATTATCAACAGGTGTTTTAAAAACTACTAAATCTCCGTAGTCTGGTTTTTTTTTAAATAATCTTTTTTCAAAGAATGCGGGGCTAAAAGGAAATGAATGCTTGCTGTACCCATATGTATATTTTGAAACAAATATTCGATCACCAATTAAAAGAGTCGGTTCCATTGAAGAAGATGGAATATAAAAAGGTTGAAAGAATAAGGATCGAATTAATACTGCTATAATTAAAGCATAAAATATTGTTTTTATATTTTCAATTATTGTATTTAATAAATTATTTTTCATTAGCTAATTACTACCGTAGCTAATGCATATTTTTTTTCATCAGACAAAGAAAGGTAAATATTATTTCTTCTTTTAGTTAAATTTCTAATAATTATTTTAGTTTTACCCAATAATTCAATAAACGGTGCTCCATTTTTATTATTATTTATTGATATTTCATTAAATGAAATACCTTGACTGATACCTAAACCTAGTGCCTTGGCAAAAGCCTCTTTAGCAGCGAATCTTTTTGCATAAGAAGCAATTTTATTTAATCTAGTTTCACAATATTTAATTTCATTTGTAGAAAATACTCTCTTTTTAAAACTTTTGTTATTATCGATAAGTTTTTTAATCCTAGAAATCTCAACTATGTCTGTTCCTATGCCAAAAATATTACTCATGTTATTTCAAAATTTTTTTAAATTTTTTAATCACCGCTGGAAGACCTACAAAGATACCTTCACCAATTAAAAAATGACCAATATTAAATTCTTTAATTTTTTTAATTTTAGATATAATTTTTGCGGATTTATAAGTTAAGCCGTGTCCAGCATGAACATCGAGTCCTAATTCTGTGGCATAATCTACAGCTTTATTTATTTTTGACAGTTCAGTCTTAAAATATTTTTTTTTATTTATTAAATTACAAATTTTTCCTGTGTGGAATTCAATGCCGTCTGCGCCAAGATATTTTGAATCTTTGACGTCTTTAATAGTCGGTTCTACAAACAGACTTACTCTTGAATTATTTTTTTTTAATTTAGCAATTATTGTTTTTAGAAAAGTTTTCTTATAGTTCAAATTTAAACCTCCTTCGGTTGTAATTTCTTTTCTTTTTTCTGGAACTATACAAACGAAGTTTGGTTTGTGTCTTAATGCTATTTTTAACATTTCATTTGTTGCCGCTATCTCCAAATTTAATGGGATTTTTAATTTGGATTTAATCTCTTTTAAATCTAAATCATTTATATGTCTTCTATCTTCTCTCAAATGAATTGTTACTGAATGTGCTCCACATTTTTCAGCTAAAATTGCAGCACGTAAAGGACTGGGATAGTTTTCGCCTCTCGCATTTCTAACTGTAGCAACATGATCAATGTTTACACCAAGTCTTAGTTTTCTCATTTAAGCTCTCTACTACCCGGTTTAACACCTGGTAAAGAAGATAAGTTATCTGGTAATTCATTTTCTTCAAATGTTGGAATATTTACCTCTATTTGAGATATTATTTTTTTTTTAATTTTAGAATTCCCATTTGACCTGTCTATAAGACATGCAAAACCAATAACTACTGCATCTTCTTTTTCTGCTATTTTAGAACACTCTAGACTAGATTTACCGGTAGTAATTACATCTTCAACAATTAAAACCTTGTGATTTTTTTTTATTTTAAAATCTCTTCTTAACTTAAATTGTCCATCAACACGTTCTGAAAAGATTGTTTCTTTTTTAAGCAATCTTCCAATTTCATAACCAATAATAATGCCTCCCATAGCTGGCGAGAGAATTAGATCAATTTCTTTAAACTCTTTAGATATTTTTTCAGCAAGTGATCTACAGAAATCAGCTGACTTATCTGGTTTGCTTAAAAGTTTTGCACACTGAATATATTGAGCACTATGTAAGCCTGAAGAAAGTATAAAGTGACCGTCTTGCAATGCGTTAGTTTCTTTTAAAATTTTCAAGGATTCTTCGTATGAAAGCATTTTTTTTTTCTTTGTGTCGAACAATTCTAAAATTCAAGTTTTTTTGTTTGATTTGACTTATCAAGTTTGTAAAGTTTTTTAAATCATTTATTTGTATATCGAATGAAAAGTGAATAAATTTATCTTTTTTTCCCAACAACTCTACATTTAGAATATTGCATCCATTTAAACCTATTAAAGTGCTAATCTCACCCAATACACCTGGTTGATCCGGTAAATCCATCACTAATGTGCTTTTGTATTGCTTACTTTTTTTAACTTTATTATCTACAGTTTTATCTTGCCAGTATCTTCTAATAGCA
>Ga0307986_10004078_pt1 | contig 9993 bp, 8 predicted proteins | sample EllFjometageno82_FD_203170 | JGI IMG/M metagenome (GOLD analysis project Ga0307986, IMG submission 203170) | Marine microbial communities from Ellis Fjord, Antarctic Ocean - #82 | ecosystem: Environmental > Aquatic > Marine > Unclassified | place: Southern Ocean | collected 2014-10-09
AATAGCAAACAAAAAAAAAACTATAAAAACAATGATTATGAAATTGTAGATGCTTTTGAAAATTATTTAAGAAATAAAATTTTTAATTTAAGTGATGACAAGAAAGTAGAAAATAAATATAAAAAATACAATAAAAAATTAGATGCTAAATTAAAAGATAAACTAATTTCATTAAGTGATTCAATTTTTGATCAAAAAAAATTTAATTCTTTAATTTCTAAATTAATTACTCAAATGCAAATTGATGAAGACATTAAATCTGACCAAAAAATCAATGATGAACAAGATGAAAATGATCTAAAAAATAAATCAAACGATAAAAATGAAAAAGATTCTAATGAATCGGGTAATAACGATATGTCTACTGATTCTAATCCGCCCGACATGGATCAATTATCTTCTGAAGATGATAGCAAAAATGAGATTGACGAAAAAGAAGATGAATTTGAAAATTCTCCTAAAGACAATAAAAAAAATAATAAAAATTTTGGAGATCCAAATTATAAATATTACACACAGGAATTTGATGAAATCATTAATGCTGAAGAATTAGAAAATGAAGAAGAGCTTTTACGATTAAGACAAAATCTTGATCAACAATTATTAGCTTTAAAAAATTTTATTTCTAAATTAGCTAATAAACTACAAAGAAAATTACTAGCAAAACAGAATCGATCTTGGGACTTTGATTTAGAAGAAGGTGCATTAGACACCTCAAAACTAACAAGAATTATTATTGATCCTCTAAACTCCCTTTCTTTCAAAAAAGAAAAGGATGTTAAGTTTAAAGACACTTTGGTTACTATTTTAATTGATAACTCAGGATCTATGAGGGGAAAACCAATTTCAGTTGCTGCAATATGTGCGGATATTTTATCAAGAACGTTAGAGAGATGTTCCGTAAAAGTTGAAATATTAGGTTTTACCACTAAACACTGGAAAGGTGGGCAGAGTAGACAGAAATGGATGGATCATAAAAAACCATTATTTCCAGGAAGACTAAACGACTTGAGACATATTATTTATAAGTCAGCAGATACACCATGGCGGCAATCTAAGAATAATATGGGGCTTATGTTAAAAGAAGGTTTGCTTAAAGAAAATATCGACGGCGAAGCGTTAAAATGGGCATACAATAAAACACTTAAAAGAAAAGAAGAGAGAAAAATATTAATGGTTATATCCGATGGAGCTCCAGTTGATGACTCAACTTTATCTACAAATACAAGTGACTATTTAGAAAATAATTTAAAAGAGACGGTAAGATGGATAGAAAAAAACTCCTCTGTTGAGCTGCTTGCAATTGGTATTGGTCATGATGTTACTCGATACTATAATAGGGCAATTAAAATTGCTGACGTACAAGATCTTGGAGATGTTATGATAAATCAATTAACTAGTTTATTTAGTGAAGATAAAAAAAAAATACACTAAGCGGTATATTTTTTTTCATTCAAATCTCTAATTTTAAAAATTAATAATCTAAATGGTATCAGCATTAATAGAGCCATTAGAAGCTTTACAAATAAATCTCCAAAAGCAAGTGTCACCCAAGGTATACCTGTTCCTAAAAATGAAATAGAGAAAAATAAAAAAGTATCTATAGTCGACCCCGAAACAGATGAGGTTAAAGGTGCTACAAACCATACTTTGTTTCTTAAGCGCTGAAAAATTTCTATATCTATTAATTGAGCAACTAGAAAAGCTGTTCCTGACCCAAAAGCTATTCTAATTGAAATTATATCTTTAAAATTTGTTGATACTAATGCGGTTAATAAAATTCCTACAGCAAAGCCAATATATACCAATTTTCTAGCTTTTTTTTTTCCAAATCTCCTATTTGCTAAATCAGTAACTAAAAAAGATACAGGATAACTAAATGCACCATACGTTAGTATATTTTGTAAATTAAATTTGTTGATTGGAAATTGTACTAAATAATTTGAAAGAATAATAATCGCACCCATGATAGCTGACAGAGTTATAAAAAAAATTCTATCCGATTTTTTTTTTACTGGCACTTAGGCTCGACTATTAATGCTGATTTTTAATTTTTGCGCTTTTCTAGAAAGTTTTTGTTTTTTTACAGATTTTAAATATTGATCAAGACCACCTTTAAAATCAACTGAACGTACTGCAGAGTTAGTCACTTTTAATGTAATGTTTTTTTTAAGCTTATCACTTTTAAAGGTTACTTTCTTTAAATTTGGCAAAAACCTTCTTTTAGTCTTATTGTTAGCATGACTAACATTATTACCTTTTAAAGGTGATACTCCTGTAAGTTCGCATCTTTTTGACATAAATAATTTTGTTGTAGTGGTATAATTCGTGTATTTACTATGGTCAAGTTAATATATCTAGATTAATAATTAAACAATCAAATAATATTAAATTTTATGGACTTTTACTTACCTATTGCACAAATTCAAATCAGCATCATCACTCTTTTACTTTTGAGTTTTAGTATTGGTGTTTTGTCGGGGATATTTGGAATAGGAGGCGGTTTTTTAATGACTCCTATTCTTATCTTTCTTGGAGTGCCAGCGACCTATGCAGTGGCAAATGTTGCAAATAACATTTTAGGCATATCAGTTTCTGGAGCAACAACACATTGGTATAAGAAAACTTTAGATTATAAAATGGGGTTTATGATTGTTATTGGTGGGTTAGCTGGAGCAGTTGTAGGTATGCAAATTTTTCAATATCTGCGCGAGGTTGGCAATATTGATACGATCATAGCGCTAGCTTATGTTTATTTACTGGCGATTATTGGAACTCTTATATTTGTTGAGGGTATCAAAGAAGTTAGTGCATTAAAAAAAAAAGTTTTAATTAAAAAAAAACTACACACACATTATTGGATTCACGGTCTTCCTTTTAGAATACGGTTTAGCAAATCAAAATTATATGAAAGTGCATTAACACCTATCGTCTTAGGATTTATTGTTGGTTTATTTGCATCAATCATGGGAATTGGTGGCGCTTTTCTAATGGTGCCTGCGATGATTTATTTGATTGGGATGCCTACTAAATTAATTCCAGGAACTTCTTTGTTTGTGACTATTTTTATTACAGGGTTTGTTGTTATAGCTCACGCTATACAATTTAAGTCCGTAGATCTTGTGCTAGTTTCTTTTCTGTTGTTCGGATCAATTATCGGTCTGCATATCGGACTAAAGATCTCTGAAAAATTGAACGCACCAGTATATAAAGCTCTGTTAGCTATTCTATTAATAGCAGTTAGTATTTTTATGGGCGTAGAAACATTTGTTTTTAGTAAAGGTGTTGATATTTTAATAGACACACCTGTACCTGTATTTAATTCTGAACTAACCCTTTCAATAATAAATTTAGCAAAAAATTCACCAGTAACTTATGCTGCTCTTTCTGTAATATTTGTAGTATTTGTAGGTTTTATCTTTTCTTATATTAGAGAATTAATTCATCACTTTAGATACTCTAAAAAAAATTAACAGTTGATACCGATAGCTTGTTGAATATTTTTTATTTTTTCTTTCTTTAAAATATTGATTAATTCTTTTTTAATATTTTTGACTACTCCAGGACCTTTATAAACCATACCTGTATAAAGCTGTATAGCTGTGGCGCCAGCTGTAATTTTATCAAAAGCACTTTGCCCACTATCAATACCACCTACGCCAATGATAGGTATTTTGCCTTTATTGGATTTATAAAAATTTTTAACAAATTTTAATGATAGTTTTTGTAACGGCAGACCAGATAATCCTCCAGTTTCATTCTGATTTGCGTCAAGTAAACTATCTCTGTTTTGATTTGTAGAATTAGTTAATACCACTCCGTCAATTTTAAACTTTAATATCATTTCGTTAATATTAGTGATTTCACTTTCTCCAATATCTGGTGAAATTTTTAAAGTTATTGGACAATTTATTTTTTGTTTTTTTTTAAATTCCAATAATTTACTTAAAAGTTGAGATAATAATTTTTCTTCATGAAAATCTCTTAAACCGGCTGTATTCGGAGAAGAAATATTAACAGTTATATAGTTAGCAAATCTATTCAGCTTGCCATAGCACTCTAAAAAATCTGAAATCTTATCTTTGGTGTCTTTATTTGGGCCTATATTAATTCCTAAAAATTCACTAGGTACATTTTTTTTTAGTCTCTCAGAAATTGTTTCCATTCCATCATTGTTAAATCCTAGTCTATTTATCATAGCTTTATCTTTTTCAAGTCTAAATACCCTTGGCTTAGGATTGCCCAGTTGTCTTTTAGGTGTGATTGTACCTACTTCAACAAAGCCAAAACCAAGTTTAAACAAAGAATTGTAGACTTCTGCACTTTTGTCAAAACCTGCGGCAAGTCCAACTGGATTTTTTAATTTTTTGTTAAACAACTCTGTTAAAAGAACTTCCTCATTTTCAATTTGAAAAAATTTTTTTGGTATAAAATTGAACTTTAAAGATTTAATTGCTAGATCGTGAGCTGCCTCAGGGTCTAGAGTAAAAATATAAGGCCTTAAAAATGAAAACATTTATTTTTTTTTTACTTTTTCTTTAATTAATTTTACTATTTCTTCAACGCCAAAAAAACTAATAAAAAAACCCATTCTTGGTCCGTCTTTGCTCCCAAAAAGGACTTCGTAGATTAATATAAACCATTCTCTAAGTTTTTTTTCATAGCCATTTTCTTTTCCTGTAGAATATACGATTGTCTGTATGTCTTCTGGCTTTGAATCTTGTGTTACTGACTCTAATTTTTTTGCTAAATCTAAAATTGCAATTCTTTCATTTTGATCGGGTATCTTGTACTTTTTATTAGGCTCAACTTTATCTTTAAAATAGTTAATTGCATATTTAGTTAATTGATCAAGTACTGGATAGTTTTCTGGCTTAATATCTTGATGAAATCTTTGTATAAACTTCCATAATATATCTTTATTTTCTGCGTTACTTGAACCAACTAAATTTAAAAGCATAGAAAATGTCATAACTATTTTTTCTTTTGGAGGATTTCCACTATGAACGTGCCAAACTGGATTTAGTAATTGTTCATTGGGTTTTTGTTTGGGAAATACTTCAATTAATGAAAGATATTCGTCAACTGCTTTTGGTACAACTTCGGAGTAAAGTTTTTTTGCACGGGTTGGATTTTGGTACATATAAAGTGATAAACTTTCAGGAGAAGCGTATCTCAACCATTGCTCTATTGATATGCCGTTGCCTTTTGACTTTGATATTTTTTCTCCTTTTTCGTCTAGAAATAGTTCGTACGCAAATCCATTTGGTGGTTTTTTTCCAAGTGTGGAACAAATTTTCTTTGATAGTATGGCACTTTCTGTTAAGTCTTTTCCATACATTTCAAAGTCGACATCAAAAGTGAACCAACGCATAGCCCAATCAACTTTCCATTGTAGTTTGCAGTTACCATTTTTTATTTCTGTTTCTATTTTTTTTCCATTGTTGTCGAAAATTACTGTGCCATTTTTTTTATTCATTTCTAGTAACGGAATCTCTAGAACTTTTCCTGTTGTGGGGCATATTGGTAAAAATGGGCAATATGTTTTTTTTCTCTCACTTCTAAGCGTTGGTAGAATAATTTCCATTATTTCATCATATTTTTCTAAAACTCGCATTAATGATTCGTTGAATGTTCCATTGGTATAGTTTTCAGTAGAACTTTTAAAATTAAATTTAAAGTTAAATTTATTTAAAAAATCTTTGAGCATTTCATTGTTGTGTTTTCCAAAACTATCGAATTTATTAAAAGGATCTGGTATACTTGTTAAAGGTTTACCCAGATTTTCTGTAAGAACTTTACTGTTAGGTATGTTATCCGGAACTTTTCTTAAACCATCCATGTCATCAGAAAAAGTTATAAGATCAGTATCGATTTTTTGGATATGGTTAAGTGCATTTATCATCATACTGGTTCTAGCTACTTCTCCAAAAGTGCCAATATGAGGCAAACCACTCGGTCCATACCCTGTTTGAAAAATAATTTTATTTTTAGATTTTATTAATTCTTTTCTATCTTTTAAAAGTTTTCTGATTTCAACAAAGGGCCAAGAAGAAGTTGATTGAATTAAATTAGTATCGAGCATAAGAGTGGTTTATTAAACTTTATAGTTAAAATACAGATATAATTACAAGATATTATGTTGAATTTTATAGGCATTTAAATAATCTATTTTTTATCATGACATCAAATAAAACAGTTTTTTTTATAATTGGAACTTTATTAATTATTTTAGGCCTATTCATGTTGATTCCATATGGGGTGCAGATATTTTATAAAGAAGAGAGCCATAGCTTTCTGTCGTCTTCATTTGTTACTATCTTAATAGGAACACTATTTGTACTCGCAAATCTTCAAGAAGAATATCAATTAAATCTCAAACAAACATTTTTATTTTCTACTTTTGCATGGATCGCAATAGCAGGATTTGGAGCTTTACCTTTTATTCTTTCTGATATTAATTTTTCAATAAGTGACTCATTCTTTGAGAGTATGTCCGGTATAACAACCACAGGTTCTACTGTTGTTACAGATCTGGACTCATCTCCAAAAAGTATATTGATGTGGCGTGCTATTATGCAATGGCTTGGTGGAGTTGGAATAATTGTGATGGCAATTACTGTACTGCCTCTTTTAAAAGTTGGTGGTATGCAATTGTTTAAAATAGAAAGTTCAGATAAACCAGAAAAAATTTTACCAAGAACTACACAGGTAGCATTTATTATAATCTCGACATATTTAGTTTTAACATTTTGTTGTGCTTTTTTTTATAAAATTTTAGGCATGACTGTTTTTGATAGCTTAGCTCATGCGATGACTACCATAGCTACTGGGGGTTTTTCAACACATAATGATTCTATTGGTTATTTTAATAATTCAAATATAGAAATAATTGCTACAATTTTTATTATTTTAGGTAGCATACCCTTCATAAGTTATTTAAAGTTTATTAAAGGAAATAGAAAAATTTTTTTTCAGGATGTTCAGATTAAAGGACTAATATATCTTTTTGTTATATCTGCTCTAATTATGTTTATTTATTTATTTTTTAATAATAGTAATATTTTAATAATTGAAAAAATTAGAATAGCTTCATTTAATGTTGTTTCTATCTTATCCGGCACTGGTTATGTAACAAATGATTTTAGCTTATGGGGTAAATTTCCTCTAATTTTTTTTCTTTTTTTAATGTTTATAGGAGGTTGCGCAGGATCAACAGCGTGTGGAATAAAAATATTTAGATTTCAATTGCTTTTTTTATTTTTAAACAACCAAGTAAAAAAAATAATTTATCCTAATAGTGTTTTTATTTTAAAATATAATAATCAAAAAATTACTAACAATTACATGAATTCAGTAATTATTTTTGTCTTTGCTTATTTATTTATATTTATGTTAACGGCTATGTTGCTTTCTATAACTGGTCTTGACTTCTTGTCTGCTATTTCTGGAGCTGCAACGTCAATATCAAATGTAGGTCCTGGGCTAGGAGAAATGATAGGGCCGAATGGGAATTTTAAGTCTATTCCTGAAGTTTCTAAATGGATACTTTCATTTGGTATGCTGCTTGGTAGATTAGAATTATTTGCCGTCTTAATATTATTCTTTCCATCTTTTTGGAGAAATTAAATTAAATGAATATTAAAAAAAATTTAAACCCTTATCTAGATCGAAGAATGTTAAGAATTTTACTTCTTGGCATTATGAGCGGTTTTCCCTGGGTTTTAATAGGTAGTGCTTTAAGTTTATGGTTAAAAGAAAATGATCTGAGCAGAACAACAATCGGTTGGGCTGGATTGATCTTTGGAGTGTATGCTATTAATTTTTTATGGGCACCTTTAATCGATAAGCTGCATTTACCATTCTTATCCAAAAAAATAGGTCATAGAAAATCTTGGATAATTTTAATGCAAGCAATTATTTTTATTTGTTTATTAGCTTGGAGTTTTCTAGATCCTGGTAAAAATTTATGGTTAGTGATCGCGATAGGATTGGGGATAGCAATATCTTCTGCAACTCAAGACATAACTATTGACGCTTTAAGAATTGAACAAATAGGAGAAAATGAAAAAGATTTGCTCTCGGCTGGTGCAGCAATCTCTGTGGTTGGGTGGTGGACAGGTTATAAAATTGGAGGTTTAATATCTTTAGTTAGTGCTGATATCCTGCAAAAACAAGGTGTTGAAAATTACTGGCAAGTATCATTTTTGATCCTTTCTGTAATCATTACGCTTTGTAGTGCGGGTTTATTATTTATTCCTGAAAGAGATTCTGAAGACAAGATCAAATTACAAAGTTTAGCTGATCAAAAAATAATTGATAAAATTGGATCATCTAATAATTTTGCTAAAATATTTGCTTGGTTTTACAGCACAATAATTAATCCACTACTTAGTTTTTTTAAAAAAAATACATTTAAAGTTGCTTTTGCAATACTTGGCTTTGTATTTTTATTTAAAATAGGAGAGGCTTTTTTGGGAAGGATGTCATTAGTATTTTATAAAGAAATTGGATTTTCCAAAACTGATATAGCTTTGTACTCAAAGGGAATTGGCTGGTTAACTACGGTTATGTTTACTTTATTGGGTGGATTGTTTGCAGTTCGTATGGGATTGATTAAAGCAATGTTTGTTTCTGGTATTTTAATGGCATCAACAAATGTTATGTTTTCTATTTTAGCCTGGGTTGGCACTTCTGAAATTTTGTTTGCATTCACTGTATTAATAGATGATCTGGCCGCCGCATTTGCTACGGTTGCATTTGTAGGATTCATCTCTGCTTTAGTGGATAGAAATTATACAGCAACACAATATGCTTTACTTGCTTCGATTGGTACAGCTGGAAGAACTCTTTTCGCTTCATCATCAGGAATGATGGTCGACTGGTTGAATGGAAATTGGATTATATTTTTTATTATTACAGCACTAATGGTTATTCCGTCTTTAGTTTGTTTATTTTTAATTAGAAAAAAACTTAATTTAAATGAATAAATTTTATACAAACAATTATCCCTTAATCAATCTTTATAAAAAAAATTCTTCTAAATCAGAAGTGGTCACTCAAATGATTTATGGTGAAAATTTTAAAATAATTAACAAATTTTCAAAATGGATAAAGATCAAGATAAAAGAAGATGGTTATGTAGGCTTCATCAAAAATAAAAAATTTACTACATACTTCAATCCTACGCACAAAGTTTCTGTTTTAGTTGCAAATGTTTATAAAAATTCTAATTACAAGAAAAAAGTTGGGAAGCTTACATATACTTCTAAAATTAAAGTAGAAAAAATAGTTTCAAAATTTGCTAAGTTTCAAGGTAAATGGATTGAAAAAAAAAATATCAAACCTATTAATTATGAAAATAAAAATTTTTTTAAGGATATTAAGATATTTAAAAATATAAAATATAAATGGGGTGGAAAATCTTTTAACGGTATTGATTGCTCAGCTTTAGTTCAGGTTTGTTTAAATTTTAACAACAAATTTTGCCCGAGAGATGCTGGTCAGCAAGTTAATTTTTTTAAAAAAAATATTAATTTAAAAAACATAAAAGGAAATGATATTATCTATTGGAAAGGTCACGTAGCTATAGCTTTATCTGACAAAAAACTTATTCATGCTTATGGTCCAAAAAAAAGAACATTAGTTATGGATATAAAAGACACAGTTGAGTTAATAAAAAAAACTGCTAATCTAAAAATTGTTTCTATTAAAAGACTTTAATAAAAATAAGGTGACTTTAGCCTCACTCCACTACTTTTTGAACGTATTATTGACATCTAATAAATATTTTTACTAAGAGTGTGCGCGATTGTAGATCCTGCAATGTCTGACCCAATGATACAGAGGTCCTTCATTTTCCCGCGACAACCATACCTTCTACTAACATCGTTGGAGCATTCGTGGAGTATTTAAACTCAAGATCATCTGCTAAAGTTATATTTTTAAACATATCATTAAAATTTCCAGCTATAGTAATTTCACTAACAGGGT
>Ga0307986_10004079_pt1 | contig 9992 bp, 12 predicted proteins | sample EllFjometageno82_FD_203170 | JGI IMG/M metagenome (GOLD analysis project Ga0307986, IMG submission 203170) | Marine microbial communities from Ellis Fjord, Antarctic Ocean - #82 | ecosystem: Environmental > Aquatic > Marine > Unclassified | place: Southern Ocean | collected 2014-10-09
ATGGACATCACACTGAAGGGAATTACCTAGAATACCCTGAACACCTACAGCCATAGGTTCATCAGGTTTATCATCCTTATTACCCATAGAAAACTGCACATATTCACCTTTAAAAAGGGTTCTGTAAGTATCCGATGCAGGGCAAACCGAAGTGTGGTGAACAAACACTTCTTTACCTACATGGGAATCTTCCGAATCAGAACGGTTTTCGAGACAAGTAATGAAACCATATCCCTTATTACCATTAAACCATTTAACTTGACCAATAAAACTTCCTAGTTCAACCATTTTCTATAACACTATACTTAATATGAATGATAAATCTTTAAGTGATTTCACGCTTAACTTTCTAATATAATCTCTTTTATAATATATTATTAAATCAAATGATATATTTACTTCCAATACTATTATTAATAGCTGTTTTAATAGTTATAATAAGAGACTATAGACATTTACACAGAATAAATCCGACAACAGATATACTTTTTGCGACAGATCCAGATAAAAAACAATTAGATTTAATGGTTGAAGACGCATATCCAATTGTTATAATGGACAAAATAGACGATAACTTAACGCTAGAGGATTTAGAAAAAAAAATACCAAATGAAGAAATAAAATATACCTACCGATCAAAACAAGGAGAAAATACCATAAAAATTAAAGATATAACAAAACATAGAGACGATATGCTTCTATTAAAGAATCAAAGTATTGTAGAAAAAACAGATATACAACCTATTATTAATACTATTATTGACGGTTTTAAAAGACCTTTAACTATTTATCCATCTATAGAAACATATAGTCATATAGTAGGCAAAGAAACTAGAATACCCTTAAGAAAAAATACAAATGATACTAATTTAATTATAGTAATGGAAGGTCATATAAGGGTCTTTTTAGTTTCACCTCTCTTCCAAGATAATATGTACGAAGAAAACGGTGTAACACCTATAGATATTTGGAATCCAGATACCAAAAAATATCCTAAATGGTCCGATTCAAAAATAGCAAGTGATACTGTTAGAGAAAAAGAAATACTTTATATTCCTCCTAAATGGTGGTATGCTATTTATTCACCGGATGGTAGTTTTATTGTTCAGGTCCAACAAGAAAATATTTTATCACAATATTTAAAATAAAGTTGAAAAATATTAAGAAATAAAAGTTATAAAAGTCATAAATGTCATGGAAAAATATGCAACTTCCAAAATCTTTGAAAGAGTATTAAAATGTCAAATGTTATTTCTCCTAGAAAGAATTGCTGATCATAAAAAACTAAACGAAGAAGAAAAAAAGGATTTTATTGAAGAATATCAAGATCCTATTTATTACAATCTAGAATGGGTTAGAAAAGAAAGTTTAGAATATGAACAATTATTCGACGCAAAAGGTGGGGCTCTATTTAAAATCTAAGTTATAATAAATGAAGAAGAGTTTAAATTACTGTCGAAAAACAAAAAAGAAAGCTAAAAAGAAACGAAAAACAAAAAGAATGACTAAAAGCAAATCTTATAATAATCAATATATCAAAGTAATAAAAAGAAAAAGAAAACAATCTAAAAGTAAAAGAAAGTCTTATTTAAAAAAATGATTGCGTTTAAATCATTGATTATAATTATAGTTTAGTATTGATAGAGTAATACTCTGTCAACCAGTACAGGTACATTGATACCGTAAATCTGTATACAGTCCAAGTCTTTTTCAGTTACAGCAATGATCTAATATTAAGATAGGCGTATATACGTTATGATTTTTTATTTTTCTTAAGAAAGTTTTACTATTCTTTAGAATTCATTTAAAGATATAAATTAATATATATTAAATGACCAGTTTAGAAGATATTAATAATATTAAGGTAAGTAGACCAGCAATTGGAGCTATGTTTCTTATTATAGGAGGATTAGCAGGATTATTTTATGTAGGATCGTTATTTATCTGATGTGTTTAAATTCGGAAAAATAAATTCTAAGTTATAATTAGGTTTTCTTGCAGCAAACAATTCTTATAGATAAATAGGGAAAACCGTTTTGTATGAATAAAGAAACTGGATAAAGAATCCGGGAATAATTATTCAATCCGTTTTATAATTGACGAATTATAGAATAAGACACGTGTATAATAAAATGTTCAAAGGGACATATAAAGAACCGGTATATAAATCAAGCTTAGATGACGAGGGGATAACTCGAAAAACGCGTGGCGTAGCCGATGGGTCGCCAAATGGGGGGTCATATTTAAATTAACTAATAAAAAATTCAGAGTAGGGTCTGAAAAATTTTTTTAACCATAAACAGGTTAACGCTGTTTATCGAATACCATCATAGGTATAATTAATGTGGTCATCAATGGTCGATTTTTTTGTAGAATACATTTTTGCTAAATGTTTATAGATTTCTTCAAGACTTTTAGTATCACCACTTGCGCGATGTTCTGCTTCATTCTTAACTTTAAAGATTTTACAAAGATTTGGTTGGTTGTATCTGTAAAATCGTGTAGTTAGTTTCTGGGTAAATCTAAGAGTATCTAGATATTGCATTTTAAACTTAGGGTGAACATTATAATCATTCATCATTCTTTTTAGCAATATAAAATCAAACGAATCGCCATTATGCGCCACAAGAGTTACTTTATCACGACGCGAAGAATGGGCATCAATGAAGTCTACCATACTTTTAATTGCTTCTTTGGGAGTCTGCCCATCTACGAGCATTTCATCGTTAATACCGGTCAACCCCGTGATAAAATCGGACACTTTCTGTTTCTTCTCTAGTTTAACTAATGAAGAAACTGAGAATCCAGTATCTTTCTCGCGAATAGAATAATCTATGATGTCATCGTGATAAACATTAAGTCCAGTTGTTTCGAAATCAATAAAGAGTACGGGCATTTTATAATATTCTTAATGTAAGAATATTTCAACTTTATATTTAAAGTCAAGAAAACCATAAAGTTGAATTCACATAAAAGCTATATAATATGAAATGATTGAATACGTATTAGAGAACAGGGATGAAATTATCAGTGATTTAACAAGTCACGAGGTAGAAGACGTATGTATTAAGCACTATTCTAACTATATCAGCGCATTCCACGCTCTAGAAATGAGTGAAGGGTTTTCTGATAAAGATACTAAAAAAAAGATTAAGAAATTTGTAAGCAGTGACCTTAATATTATCTTTCTCCAAATGAAACAAGAAATAGAGATTGTCTACAATGAACATTTTAATGAGGATGAAATGTATGAAGTTAAAAGAAAGCAACTTAAAGCATTACTCGAAATTAAAACATTTGAACAGAGAAGTCCCGAATGGTATGCTTTTCGTAAAAAAATCTTAACAGCAAGTGATCTAGCAACTTCATTTGATAAAGGGCACTTTAATACAAGAGATGGATTAATCTTAAGTAAGATAGATCCCCAGCCTTGGTTAGGTAATCAAGCAACCGAATGGGGAGTAAAATATGAAGATGTCGCTATTGAAGTATATGAACGAAGAAATAAGGTAAAAGTTCTAGAGTTTGGTCTGGTCCCACATCCGCATATCGATGTATTTGGCGCCAGTCCTGATGGAATTGTTGCGGATACCGGAAATAAAGAGCTAACATCCAGAATGTTGGAAATTAAGTGTCCTTGGATGCGAAAAATTGTTCACGGAGAAGTACCGTGGCACTATTGGGCACAGATTCAGGGACAGTTGGACACATGCGATCTTGACTATTGTGATTTTGTACAAGTTAAACTAGTAGAGTATCCCACAAGAAAAAAATATCTGGATGACGAGATGCAGGAAGAAAAGGGTCTTATTATCTCTGTTTGGAATAACAAGGAACATATGGGCTCTCCTAAATACCACTATTGTCCTATGGATCTTTCACACGATGAAGAAGAAAAATGGATGGAGCCATTCTTTGATGAAGAAAAATATGATATTGAAAATATTACACATTGGAAAATAGGAGTATTTTCCAATTTCACAGTCAAAAGAGACAAAGCATGGTTTAACGGTATCGTTCCTGAAATCTATAGATTTAACAAAGACCTTAAGTATTGGCAGGAGCAAGGTAAAGATAAACTTAACAAACATATTGAAGACAGTGGTAAAAAGAAAAAGGAATATAACTTTAAGGCTAATAATGGCGACTATGTTTCTAAACTACCACCAGTGTGTCTAATTGACTAGTTGGCCTAGTGGAGGCGAACTGCCAGACCACCCAGCACCTGATTCAACATTTAGATTTCCGTTTTCACCAGAGTTAAATAACCAGGCGTTTGGCGATCTATCTGGATGTCCATATTCAGATATTACGCCGACTCTATCTGGATTAACATTTGGTAGAACGCTTCTTGGTATAATACCAGTATTATGTAATAAACAACCGTCACTAATAGTACTAGAAATATTAGCACCAAAACGGTCCCATTCATTCTCTTGTTTTTTACAGAAATCACTACTACGACCCATTTGGTCAAAGGGAACTATCCATTTATTCTTATCTACAAGTGAGAATACATTGTATTGTTTGACAAAATCTATTGTACTGTTTTCTAATGATCCGTCACCAATACCTACAACATTGTAAGCTGATTTATATAAATCAGATAGTCTGGCGGACCAACTTTCATCAAACTGGGATACTTCTAATTTTCCAATATGTTCACCTTTGTCTACTGCTAGATTATTACACGAAGTAGAACTATTTGCGGGTGGTTTTCTTAAGTTGTAAACCGAACTGTTTATGACACTTATATAGTTTAAGAATCTTTCATTCTTAATCTTAGTATAGTCTACTACAAATCTAATGGTAAAATGTTCATTTACTTCATGTAACATACCATCTACTATATATCTTTGACCTTCTTCATTTTCTTCTACTAACACCATATTTTTTTGGCGAAGAACATAATATGCGCAACATAATTCATTACTGTTACCAAGGATAACCGACATTGCGGCATTAACTTCATCGTCAACCGGGTCTGGAATATTAGGAGTATTATAAGAATTCTTAATACAATTCTTTTTTAATATGACCTTGTCATTTTTAGATAAATAAGTAAATACTTGGTCAATAAATTGAACTTGGTCGATGTATTGCTCTTTTACACCACATGCCGTACAACTTTTTTTATTCGAAACGATGTCAATAAATTTATTCGCTAACTTCATAGAATTCATTGAGTTGGTATATATTAAATAAAAAACAACAATTAATACAACGACAATTAATAGTTTCATCTTTAATTTAACAAGTGAAAAAAATTTAAGAATTAAAAGTTAATTATTAAGAATTAATTATTAAGAATTAATATATATAATACACTGTGTAAAGAGAAAGTAAAGTCCTAAGATAATGGACACAGGAAACCATGGAAAATTCTTTAGCTCATAAATATAAGCCTGATAAGTCAAGTCCTTGACCATATATTCACCACCTGTGTTATCCAAGTGATAACCACATTTATTCTTATAATATTCCCGTGTTCCAACACCCGAAATAACCACTATTTTCTTATATCCTGATTCCATAGCAATTTCTTCTGCTTTGTGAATCAGTTTTTTACCTAGTCCACGATGCTGGGCACTCGAATTAGATCCATCGTCAACGTCCACTACTTTTCCGTAAACATGTAGTTCTCTAATAATTGCTGCTTGGTGAAGAACTGGAGATACAATATCATCAGCGTAGAAATTAAATCGTAGTCTTAGATGCCCATGAAGAGTATTTTTTCCACTTATCCACTGAATATAAAATTCCTTACCATCGGAAGACTCATATTCTATAGTATCCAGTCTTAGGTCCTGGAGATTTGTTGTTTCGTCTTTTACTTCTCGCATACGAATATCATTACATACAGTTCCTCGTTCTTTCATATCTTTATCTAGATCTTGGCGCATATTAGGACGATTCACACCACCGGCAGTCTGGGTCATAGGAATGTCCCGAATAACCCGGTCAATTCTCATATATTCTGGACACCGTTCGAGAAAGTAAATAATAACATCCATTAGTTTTTTTGTCCCGCCTTCTTCTTCAAAGTAAGGTTTGTATTGTCCGTTCATATATTTCTTATGTAACACACTATACGGGACAACCATACAAGGATAAATCTTAATCTCATCCGGTTTTATCATAGGACTATTAAGTAGGTCTCTAAACATTTCTATGTCACATTCCGGAGATGACCCAAATAGGTCAGGCATAAAGTGTGCTACAATCTTAAATCCATTGTACTTTAGTAGTTTAATGGCATCCATTGAATCTTCAATAGTGTGCCCTCTGTTGACTTTCTTAAGGATTTGATTGATGGTGTGTTGAATACCAATTTGGACTCGTGTGACTCCTAGATTTCGTAGACTTATAATTTCTTCTTTCTTAATCCAATCTGGTCGTGTTTCTATAGTTAAACCAACAACTCTTTGTTCAGCCGTTTCGTTTATTGTCTGCTCCTCTTTTAGAGACAAACGCTCTCTTTCTTGATATTTTCCATTATTAAAGCAATTAACTGCATAGAAAGCGTCTCTAATAAAGGTCTGTTTATATTCTTCTGGATAATTACTCCAAGTTCCTCCTAGAACCATGAGTTCTACTTTAGAAATATCATGGCCCTGAAAGTAAAGAGATCTAATACGGTCAATGATTTGATCACAAGCATCAAAACCATTACGAATTGCTCGAAGACTCGCTGGACTTTCACTGGTATAACTTCTCGGCATGTCTATCTTGGCACCATTCTTAATTGTTTCATCAGAACAATAGTGACAATCCGCAGGGCAAGAATCAAGGGGTTTAGATTGAATTGCTACTACAATAATACCCGATCTACTTCTCGATGGTACGCTTATTATATACTTCACCCAACTTTCATTAGGGGAGATTAAGTTTGTATTTATACTACTCTTGTATAACTTGTTAAGGTCGTGAAGACTAGGAGTAGGAAGTTTGTTCTTGCGACTATGAACGCTCACTTTTTTACGAAGATCCTTTATCGAGTTAAACTTCATATTGAAGAGAACCCGATAAAATTCATCCCGATTTAGTTTGTCTGCAACTCTCCCTATGTCTTCAAGATCCATTATCTCTTCACGACCGCGTTTCTTTTGTGTGTTCATTAAGTTTATTCCAAATACTTTTATTTTAATCATTTCAATTTTAATATCTTTTATTATATAAATGGCACGGAGAACACGGAGAAATAGAACAAGAAAAAATAAGAGGGGAGGAGTAAATAAAAGAACACGCAAAAATAAAAGAAATAAAAAGAAGAAACAGAAAAAAACACCAAAATCTAATGAACTAAACTTACAAAAACTTATTAACATGTCTCACAAAGCAAGAAAGTCTCATAAAACAAGAGAGTCTTTAAAAAAGAAACAATTATCTATGAGGGCACCAGTTTCGCCTTTATCAATGAATAAAAATAAAATAAAACAGCACTTATTAAATAACGATTTTGATAAGAATGAAAAAGTATTTGTGTTGATACATGCAAACTGGTGTGGTTATTGTAAAGAGGCGCTACCTAAATTTATGGAAGCGCAAAAGATAATAAAAAATGATAGTAATTGTAATGTAAATATTGAAGAATATGAATGTGATGAATATCCCGAATTAAAAAACATAGCCAGTGGTTATCCAACATTTTTAGAAATTGTGAATAATAATATTAAAAAATATGAAGGTTCACGGGAAGTTGATGATATTGTTAGTGAATGTCGTAATCTTTAAACCTTAGATATATCAAAGTCTTCTTCTTCTTCTTCTGAATCGGTTTCATATTCAGAAGAAGAAGAACCAGATTCTTCTTTTTTACCTGTTTTCTTATCTGTTTCTTTTTCGGTGTCCTTATCTTGAGGAGTGTCGAATGTGAATACATCATCTACGTCATTCATACCATATTTACTATCATTTTCATTAATTGTTCCAACACCTGCAAACAATGATGTAATTTCATTATCTTTTATTAGACGACTAATGTCTTTTCGTTCATATTTCCAAACAATGTCACATTTGGCGTCCTGGTAGTCTCGTAGATTAACAAGAACAATATCTTCTTTATTACAGTATACTTTCTTACGAAGTTTACCAGCAACAACACCCATACGCTCTTTTCCGTCAGAACACATTACCCCTAACATAGGTGGTGCTCCCCCATAAGATTTAATTACTTTGGCATATGCCTGTCCGCCACCAGGATCTGTAGTAACGTAAGGGGAACGCTCAAGTTCACTACCAGGACCCTTCTTATTAGAACCTTTCTTTGCTTTATTTCCTCCTCTTAGGTTGCGTGGCATATAAACTTTTATAACATTCTTAAAATAAAATATTTCAACTTTATAAATGGATAAAGAATTTTGTATAAGAATATTTCTAGGGTCTTTATTTTTTAGTATATATTATTTCATTGCTAAAAATATTTTAAATGACATACATTCAGTTTATCTTCTAACTTATTGCGAGTTCTTTTTACTGGGTATAATCGGTGCCATTGGATTAATAATGAGTAAAGAACGCAAACTATTAACTGGTAACGTTATGAAAAAAATACTATTATCGGTTATAACACTAATATTAGCAAATGTATCATTGACTTTATTATTAAGGGATTACGATGTTAATAAAATAATTTCTACCAGGCAGATATTAAGTATTATTATAACTGTTATTATTGCGTATTTCTATTTACATGAGAAATTAACAACTGAAAATATAATAGGCGTATTATTTGGTATAATTTCTATCTATTTGATAACAAAAAAATAAACCAAAAAATAAATAAGTATATATATAAATGCTATATTTAGTGATTATATCCTTTTTAGTTATGTTATATTTATTTTCTACTGTAGAACATTATATAGATTATGACAGTATAAATGATGAAATAAAAGAAGTTTACAATGAAGTATTAGAAGAAAAAACTAAATTATTTCTTGCTAAAAAAGAGAAAATAGTTAACGATATTCGAAAAGACGGTAAGAAAATAGAAGATATAAGAGCTAAAGGTGATTATTTACCAACCGTAAATTACCCATTTTATGACGGTGCAGCATTCTATGATTCTACACCAGTTCATAAAGTTATGACGGGTATACCCTCACTTTATTCTGGTGGGGACTTAACATCAAAACCAAATAAATATCAACCATTTGAAATAGCGAATTACAATCCAGCCATTGAAAGGGGGTCATTAGATATTCCAGCTTCCGCTAATTTTTAATTTTTTAAATATCATTTATATAAAAATGGTTAGAAATGCATTATCGGGCATGGAACAAGGTACTTTTGATGAATTAGAAGGAACACTCGATGAAGGTTTTAAACTACACGAACTTGGTGGAGATCTAACACATTTTGTAAGTCTAAAAGCACCAACTTCTATAAGTGCTGATGTAACGTTAACATTACCCGTAAATGATGGCGACAGTGGTCAAGTATTAAGAACAGATGGTTCAGGCGTTCTATCATTTGTAGATCAAAGTGGTGGTGGTGGTGGTGGTGGTAATGCAGATACTATTACCGTGTCAGCTAATAACTCTACCAATGAATCCGTATTTCCTGTATTTGTTGACGGAGCAACTGGAGCACAGGGTATTGAGTCGGACACCGGATTAACATATAATCCAAGTACAGGATTATTAACGGCATTAGGATTTGCAGGTGCTTTAACTGGTGATGCCTCGGGTAATGCTGCTACAGCAACTAAGATAACCAGTATTACAAACAGTAATATTGTTCAATTAATAGAAACTCAAGCATTAACTAATAAAACATTAACCTCTGCAGTGCTAAATACAGGTGTTTCAGGCACGGCTATTAAAGATGAAGATACTATGAGTAGTAATAGTGCTACACATTTAGCTACGCAGCAAAGTATAAAAGCATATGTTGACTCAGTCGCAGAAGGTCTTCATGTTAAAGATGCTTGTGCTGCAGCAACAACTGCAAGTTTTACAATGGCATCGGCGGCATCTACAACAACATTA
>Ga0307986_10004080_pt1 | contig 9992 bp, 8 predicted proteins | sample EllFjometageno82_FD_203170 | JGI IMG/M metagenome (GOLD analysis project Ga0307986, IMG submission 203170) | Marine microbial communities from Ellis Fjord, Antarctic Ocean - #82 | ecosystem: Environmental > Aquatic > Marine > Unclassified | place: Southern Ocean | collected 2014-10-09
ATACCAGAGGCTGTTTTAAATGAAAAAGATAAAGTTGGTAGTAATGGTACTCCAATGTATCAATCTATAGATTATTCTAAAATAACACCTTTTTTAATCAAAGCAATCCAAGAACAACAAACACAAATAGAATTATTAAAACAAGAAGTAGAATTATTAAAACAATAAATAAATAAAACAATGGCAATAGCATATACGTGGAACTGTAAAACAGTTGATACATACCCAACGAAGAGTGATCAAGCAGACGTGATCTTTAATGTTCACTGGAGATTAACCGGAGTAGATGATACAGAAGATTTAAATGGAGGAGATTCTTATGGAGTAGTCTCTTTAGATACTGAAGATTTGAGTACCTTTACGGCTTTCGCTGATATTACTGAAGCAGATGTAATCGGTTGGGTGGAAGCAGTGCTTGGTGAAGAGCAAGTTGCATCTATTAAAACCAGCATTGATAATCAGATAGCAGAGAAAATCACACCAACAGTAGTAACAAAAACAATCGGTGTGTAATACCTATCTATAAGTGAATTAAATTTAATTATATAAAACAAAGTAAAATGGAAAATCAAGAAATAAAACTAAGTATTACCGATAAAGAGCTCAAGGAGCTACAAGCTCGAGTTAACATAATCAATCAAACTCAATTAAAAATTGGTCAGTTAGAGACTGAGAAACACTTTCTCCTACACGAACTAGTCACTAGTCAAGATGAATTAAAGAAAATTCAAGAGAAACTAGAGAAAGAATATGGAAAAGTGTCTGTCAATATTCAAGATGGAACATACGAACCAATCAAAGAAGAAGATGAGCAACAAGCTAATACGTAAGATCAGTATTGGTAAGGATTATAAAAATGAAGCTATGCATTACTCCGTGGGCCAAGAGGTCTACGGAGGGCATACAATTTGTGATATTATAGAACAAGAAGACAAGTATAGCATATATATCAAGAAAGAGAAAAACGTCCTGATATGGAAAGACTTCAATAAGAATATGGCTGTATCTGTTGAGTACAATCTACAGTATTAATGAAAAGTATATATGACTTCATAATTGAGCCTAAAAATACTAGATACAATAATACTAAGAAAGTTGGTGATAAAGATTTAATACTTAATACGGAGGTTTTTAATCATCAATACGTTAGTAGAGAAGCAATAATAAAGCAACTACCTATAGCTATAGAAACTGAATTACAAATAGGTGACGAGGTTATAGTTCATCACAATGTGTTTAGACGGTGGCACAATATAAGAGGTGAAGAGAAAAACAGTAGAAGCTACATAGACGATAACAACTATTGCGTTAATGAAAGTCAAATATTCTCTTATAAAAGAGATAATCAAGACTGGAAGACACTTAGTGGTTATTGTTTTGTAAAACCAATTAAATCTAATGATGATTTTGTTACTGAGAAAGAAGAGTGTTTTTATGGCGTAATGAAATATATGGATCCTATTCTTTCAAAGAACGGAGTAAAAGAAGGTGATCTAGTTGGTTTCACACCTTATAGCGAATACGAATTTGTTATTGATGGTGATAGGTTATATAGAGTTTTAACCACTGAAATTTCAATCAAGTATGAATATCAAGGAAACGAAGAAGAACATAATCCTAGCTGGGCACATAGCAGTTGAGGAGTTAATTAAAGTAGCCAAGGAAGCAATAGTAGACTCGGATGAGGATATATCAGCTGATAGGTTAAAAAATGCGGCGGCAACCAAGAAGCTAGCTATCTTCGATGCATTTGAAATACTTAAGAGAATAGAAGAGGAGGATAATATCATAGAGAACAAAGTTCCAGTCGATACCGATAAAGATGTATCGTTTGGTGGATTTGCAGAGAGAAGATCTAAATAATGTACAAACAAACTTTATTTAAGGTTATACAACCTATAAAAAAGAGTACAATTTCCAGGTTAAACAAAACCAAGAAATGGGAGTACGGTTATAACAAAGAGCATGATGTTGTTGTTATAAGCAGAACGGGTAAGATAGGTGAGATATATGAGATACAAAATCTTAAAATAGCTTTACCTAAATCAGATGAAATATTAAAGTTTAAAAGCAACACATGGGAGGTAACTCCTTATCCAAAAGAACTAGGTAGAATAAAGACAATATTTGATTGGAAAGATTATCCAGCAGATTTTAAAGAAAAATACATAGAGTATATAGAGGATGAATTTAAACGTAGAGAAGAAGGCTTATGGTTTGATAACAACGGCAATAATTCTTACATTACTGGTACTCATTACATGTACTTGCAGTGGAGTAAGATTGACGTCGGGCAACCAGACTTTCGTGAGGCCAATAGATTATTCTATATATTTTGGGAAGCCTGTAAGGCGGATACAAGATGTTACGGAATGTGTTACCTTAAAAATAGACGATCAGGGTTCTCTTTCATGGCAAGTGGTGAGACAGTTAACTTGGCAACAATATCCAGTGACGCACGTTATGGCATCTTGTCCAAGTCCGGTCCTGATGCTAAGAAAATGTTTACAGACAAAGTCGTGCCAATCTCAGTTAACTACCCGTTCTTCTTCAAGCCAATCCAAGACGGTATGGACAGACCTAAAACAGAACTTGCGTTCAGAGTACCAGCATCAAAGCTTACCAGACGGAGTATCACGAGCTCGGACAAACCAGAAGATTTACAAGGCTTGGACACCACCATCGACTGGAAGAACACCGGTGACAACTCCTACGATGGGGAGAAACTTAAACTCCTCGTACATGATGAATCGGGGAAATGGGAGAGACCGAACAACATACTCAACAACTGGCGGGTTACGAAAACAACCTTAAGATTAGGTAGTAGAATAATAGGTAAGTGTATGATGGGTAGTACCTCTAACGCTTTAGATAAAGGTGGAGAGAACTTTAAGAAATTATACAGAACCTCAGATGTAACAAAGAGAAACAAAAACGGTCAAACTGGTTCTGGTTTATATTCTTTGTTCATACCGATGGAATGGAACTATGAGGGTTTCATAGACAAATTTGGTCAACCAGTATTTGATACACCAGAAAAAGAAACTAAAGGACCTTTTGGTGAATATATAGACATTGGAATATTAGAGCATTGGCAAAATGAAGTTGATGGTTTAAAAAGTGATGGTGATGCTCTAAATGAGTTTTATAGACAGTTTCCTAGAACAGAGGAACATGCATTTAGAGATGAAACTAAGAATAGTATATTTAACTTACAAAAAATATACGAGCAAGTAGATTATAATGAAGATATATCAACATCTTCAGGTGTTAACACTGGTAGTTTTCAGTGGGTTAACGGGATTAAAGATTCTAAAGTAATATTTTATCCAAACCCTGAAGGTAGATTTAAAATTAGTTGGGTACCACCTGTTCATCTACAAAATAGAGTAGTAGAAAAGAATGGTGTAAAATCACCCGGTAATGAGCACGTCGGTGCATTTGGGTGTGACAGTTATGATATTTCGGGGACAGTCGACGGGCTAGGTTCCAAAGGAGCTCTTCATGGCCTCACCAAGTTTTCCATGGAAGATGCTCCTCCTAATCACTTTTTCTTAGAATACATTGCTAGACCTCAGACTGCTGAGACTTTCTTTGAAGATGTACTTATGGCACTTATATTCTATGGTATGCCAATACTAGCTGAAAACAATAAACCTAGACTATTATATTATATAAGAAGAAGAGGTTACAGAGGTTACTCAATGAATAGACCTGATAGAACTTGGAACAAGTTGTCTATCACAGAAAAAGAGATAGGTGGAATACCTAACTCAAGTGAAGACATTAGACAAGCACACGCCGCTGCAATAGAAATGTATATACAAGAACACGTTGGATTAAAATCAAACGGTAACTACGGTGATATATATTTTAACAGAACATTAAATGATTGGTCTAGATTCGATATAAACAATAGAACAAAGTTTGATGCAGCAATTAGCTCTGGTTTAGCTATAATGGCATGTAATAGACATTTATATTCTCCTAACGTGAAGAAAGAAATACAAAAGATAAATATAAGTTTTTCTAGGTATGAAAACCAAGGAAACTCTTCTAAAATAATAAAATAAAGATATGGCTGAATCAGTTACCAAAAATTACTTCCCTAGTCAAGTCGTTAGCGACTTAGAAAAAATAACTCCAGAATACGGACTTAAGGTTGCTAAAGCTATTGAGAGCGAATGGTTTGATAAAGACTCTGGATCTAATAGGTTTAAGAGTAACGAGTTAAGTTTTCATAGGCTTAGGTTGTATGCTAGAGGAGAACAATCGATACAAAAGTATAAAGATGAATTATCTATAAATGGTGATTTGTCTTATCTTAATTTAGACTGGAAGCCAGTACCTATTATATCTAAGTTTGTTGATATAGTAGTTAATGGTATATCTGATAGGACTTACGATGTCAAGGCTTACTCTCAAGACCCATACGGTGTTAGCAAGAGAACTGAGTACATGGAAAGTATCATAGCTGATATGAGAACCAAAGAATTAAATGCTTTTACTAAACAAGCTTTTGGAGTTGATATATCTAACACACCTGAGGAGGAACTACCTGATTCAAAAGAAGAATTAGAGTTACACATGCAGCTTAGTTACAAGCAAGCTGTTGAATTAGCCGAGGAGCAAGCTATCAATACTATATTTGATGGTAACAAATATGAGCTAACAAGAAGAAGGGTAAATTACGATTTAACAGTTATTGGTATAGGTTGTGTTAGAAATACTTTCTCTAAATCAGAAGGGGTTAAAGTTGACTATGTAGATCCTGCCAACCTAGTATATTCGTATACTGATTCACCTTATTTCGATGACATCTATTATGTTGGTGAAGTTAAAATTATACCTGTTAACGAGTTAAAGAAAGAATTTCCAGGTTTAACCAACGAAGATCTTGAGGGTATTATAAAGCAGCCTCATCCTAGTAGCAATGGGTATAGCAAAGTTAATTATGATGATATCGACAACAATCAAGTAGAGATATTATATTTTAATTATAAGACCTACATGAATGAGGTATATAAGATAAAGCAAACATCAACAGGTGCATCTAAAATAATAATTAAAGACGATACTTTTAATCCTCCTGTAGAAATATTGGATGAGAAGTTTGAGAAAGTATCTAAGTCTATTGAAGTATTATATGAAGGAGCTTTAATAGTTGGTACTAAGAAGTTATTAAAGTGGGGTATGGCTAAAAATATGATGAGGCCAAAGAGTGATTACACTAAAGTTAAAATGAATTACTCTATAGTAGCTCCTAGAATGTACAAGGGTCGCATAGAGTCTCTCGTAGGAAGGATAACTGGTTTTGCTGATATGATACAGCTAACTCACTTAAAGCTTCAACAGGTGATGTCTAGGTTGATTCCAGACGGTGTCTACTTAGATGCTGATGGTGTTGCTGAGGTTGACTTAGGTAATGGCACAAACTATAATCCTCAAGAAGCGCTTAATATGTTCTTCCAAACTGGTAGTATCATAGGTAGATCACTAACAGCTGATGGTGATATGAATCCAGGTAAGGTACCTATTCAAGAAATAGCTAGTGGCAGCGGTGGAGCTAAAATGCAAAGCTTAATACAGACTTACAATTATTATCTACAAATGATAAGAGATGTAACCGGTTTAAATGAAGCTAGAGATGGTAGTACTCCAGATAAAAATGCTTTAGTTGGTATACAGAAAATAGCAGCAGCTAACTCTAATACAGCAACTAGACACATATTACAATCAGGTTTATTCCTAACGGCTGAGACAGCAGACTGTATATCTTTAAGAATATCAGACATAATAGAGTATGCTCCAACAAGAGATGCTTTCATACAAAGCATAGGTGCTCACAATGTAGCAACACTTGAGGAAATGTCTAATCTACATTTATATGATTTTGGTATATTTATAGATTTAACACCTGACGATGAGGAAAAACAAATGCTTGAAAATAACATTCAAGTAGCTGTAGCTCAAAAAGGTATTGATCTTGAAGATGCTATTGATCTTAGAGAAATAAAGAACATAAAACTAGCTAATCAGTTATTAAAGATTAGAAGAAAACAAAAGCAAGAAAGAGATCAAGCTCTACAGCAGCAAAATATACAAGCTCAAGCGCAAGCAAACGCTCAAGCTCAACAAGTAGCAGCCCAAGCTGAAGTGCAAAAACAGCAAGCTTTAGCACAAACTGAGATGCAAATAGAACAAGCTAAATCTCAATTAGATACTCAAAAGATGACACAGGAAGCTGAGATAAAAAAGCAGTTGATGCAGTTTGAGTTTCAATTGAACATGCAGCTAAAACAAATGGATTTAAATACCATTAATGAAAAAGAAAAATACAAAGAAGATCGAAAAGACAAGAGAACAAAAATACAAGCAACTCAGCAATCTGAATTGATCGATCAAAGAAAAAATGAGAAACCACCTAAGAATTTTGAATCAGCAGGTAATGATATACTTAGTGGTAACTTCAACTTAGGGTCTTTTGATCCTAAGTAATTACTTTTAATTTTTTATATTATATTATATTATGGCTAAGAAAAAACAAGAAGAAGAGGTTGTTGAAAACACAACCCAAGAACAAGTGTCTGAAACTAGTGATGACAAAATTCGTATTAAAAAACCAAAATTTACTAAAACTACTGATGAAGTAACAAAAGTAGATCTTCGAGAAGTTAATAAATCCGAAGAAGAGGTGATTAATAAAGAAGAGCAAAGCGAAGAAAATGTCGTTAAAAAAGAAAACACAGATGAAATCTCCAGTGCTGAAGAAGATAAACCAGCAGATTCAGAAGATTCCGTTAAACAAGAAGATAAAGAACAAGATCCCAAAGATGAACAAGACAGTTTTCTCGAGGAGATAACTGACGAAGAGGTAAAAGAAGAAGTTGAAGATTTAAAATCTGAAATTGAACAAGCTGAAACGTTAAAGGAATCAGGGGTAGAACTTCCAGAAAATATTCAAAAAGTTGTTGACTTTATGAACGACACGGGAGGAACTCTAGAAGATTATGTAAAAATAAATCAAGATTTTGATTCATTAGATAATAATGAATTATTAAAAGAATTTTATAAGTCTACTAAACCACATTTAACTGGTGATGAAATAGACTTCTTAATGGAAGACTCATTCTCATATGAAGAAGATGTAGATGATGAGAGAGATATTAAGAGAAAGAAATTAGCGTTAAAAGAGCAAGTTGCAAACGCTAAGCAACACTTAGATGGTTTAAAGTCTAAGTATTATGATGAAATCAAGGCAGGTTCTAGGTTAACACAAGAACAAAAGAAAGCTGTAGATTTTTTCGATCGTTACAATAAACAATCAGAAGAGGCAACTAAGGTTTCCGAAAAACAAAAACTGACATTTAATAAGAAAACCAGTGAGGTTTTTTCCAACGAATTCAAAGGTTTTGAATATAAAGTTGGAGATAAGAGATTTAGGTTTAATGTTAAGGAAGCTGATAAAGTAAAGCAAACTCAAAGCGACATAAATAACTTTGTTAGAAAGTTTCTAAACAAGGATAATGAAATGGTCGATGCTAAGGGTTATCATAAGTCTTTATTTACTGCTATGAATTCAGATGCTATTGCAAACCACTTTTATGAACAAGGTAAAGCTGATGCAATCAAACAAAGTATTGCTAAGTCTAAAAATATAGACATGAACCCGCGACAAGGTCACGAAGGTTTTGTGGAAGCCAGTGGAATGAAAGTAAGAGCATTAACAGGTGATAATTCTTCTGATTTTAAATTTAAAATTAAAAAATAATCAAAATTAAAATAACAAAATTATGGCAGCAGCAGCAGTAAGCTCGGGTAGTAACATAAATTCGGTACCAGCCCCAGTAAAACAAACGCTAAGTTCAGCGTATATCGACTTCACCGCAGCAGGAACCGCGGGATGGGCACAACAGTACTTGCCTGATCTAATGGAACAAGAAGCGGCAGTATTCGGTAAAAGAACAATTTCTGGATTTCTAAATCAAGTTGGAGCTGAAGAAGCAATGACGTCTGATCAAGTAATCTGGTCTGAGCAGGGTAGATTACATATTAATCTAGTAGCCGCAGTAACAACTAAAGGTGATGGATTAGTAACTTTTGGTACAGCTCACGAATTAAGAGTTGGTGATACAGTTCTTATTCACGAAACAGGTGGTGGTAACTTAAAACTAAACTGTTACGTTTCTGCAATACCTAGTGCAACTACAGCAAATCTATTACCATATACTCAAGCAAATCTAGGATCTTCGGGTCAAGCTTTCTTGGATAATGACGCGGTAACCGTGTTTGTATACGGTTCTGAATTTGCTAAAGGAACAGTAGGTCAAACAGAAGCTATAGCACCTTCTTTCAAGTCATTTACTAACAAGCCAATCATTATTAAAGACATGTATGAGATTTCAGGATCTGATGCATCTCAAATCGGTTGGGTTGAAGTAACTGGAGAGTCTGGACAATCAGGTTACCTATGGTATTTGAAAGCCGAAGGAGATACTCGTTCAAGATTCACAGATCAACTTGAGATGACAATGGTTGAGGCTGAAAAAAGTGTAGCAAATGCAGGAGCCGCAGTTCCAGATGGTACTGAAGGTATGTTTGCAGCTATCGCAGATAGAGGTCACTTTTCAGCAGGTATTGTTGGAAGTTCAGCAGCTGATGATCTAGGATCTTTTGATAATATTCTAAAGAAGTTTGATGCAAATGGAGCTATAGAAGAGAACATGATTTATGCTAACAGAAGCGTATCTCTTGGTATTGATGATATGCTTGCAGCTCAAAATTCTTATGGAACTGGAGGAACTTCTTTTGGAGTATTCAGTAACAGTGAGGATATGGCTTTAAATCTTGGTTTTTCAGGTTTCCGTAGAGGATCTTATGATTTTTATAAGTCTGATTGGAAATACTTGAATGATCTAGGAACTCGAGGAGTATATGGAGACACTAGTATTCGTGGAGCAATTATTCCAGCTGGAGTTTCAAGTGTATATGATGAGCAACTTGGTAGCAGCATGAAACGACCTTTCTTGCACGTTAGATACAGGTCTTCTCAAACTGATGATAGAAAAATGAAAACTTGGGTAACAGGTTCTGTTGGCGGAAACGTAACTTCGGATCTTGATGCTATGAAAGTGCATTACCTATCTGAAAGATGTTTAGTAGTACAAGGAGCTAATAACTTCTGTTTATTGAACTAATAACAATTATTTAATAATTACCCTTATCCATTGGATAGGGGTAATTTTTACCCTTATTATATCTTATTATATTTTATTATGAAAAAAGAAGCAATTAAAAAAGAAGCTCCTAAAAGAGTTTTAAAAGACAGAGTATTCGTGTTAGCTAACAACATGGCACCATTAACATACAGTATAAAAAGTACGGGTGTTTATTGGTTTGATGAAGAAAAAGGATACGAAAGAGAATTAAAGTATACCATAAATCAAAAAACTCCCTTTGTAGATGAGTTTAAAGGTGACTCTAGATTAGCACACATAACATTTATGGATGGTGTATTAAGTGTACCAAAAGAAAAACAAACATTACAAATGTTCTTAGAACTTTCACCAGACAACGGTAAAGTTTATACTGAGTTTGATACAGTAAAAATTGCAACAGATGAGTTGCAGGATTTAGAACTAGAAATAGAAGCACTTACAATAGCTAAAACACTAGAGATAGATATAGCTGAAGCTATAATGCGTGTAGAGATTGGCTCTGAGGTATCTAGCATGAGTTCTAAGGAACTTAAAAGAGATTTATTTCTATTTGCCAAGAGTAACCCAGCTTTGTTCTTAGAACTTGCTAATGATGATAATGTTCAATTAAGGAATTTTGGAATAAAAGCAACTGAAGCTAATATTATAAAACTATCTCAAGATCAAAGATCATTTACTTGGGTTAGTAATGGAAGAAAAGTTATGACTGTTCCATTTGATGAGCATCCATATTCTGCATTAGCAGTTTTCTTTAAGACAGACGAGGGTATGGAA
>Ga0307986_10004082_pt1 | contig 9991 bp, 10 predicted proteins | sample EllFjometageno82_FD_203170 | JGI IMG/M metagenome (GOLD analysis project Ga0307986, IMG submission 203170) | Marine microbial communities from Ellis Fjord, Antarctic Ocean - #82 | ecosystem: Environmental > Aquatic > Marine > Unclassified | place: Southern Ocean | collected 2014-10-09
TTTACTAAGTATGGCACCAGTTTTATTAACTGCATTTGGTGCAATATTTTTAAATGAAAAAGTTAGATGGAGAAGATGGAGTGCGGTATTATTAGGATTCATAGGTGTTGTAGTAGTAATTAATCCTGGACAATTAGAGTCTAGCTATTATTTCATCTTCCCAATAATTTCAGCAATTATGCTTTCGATTAGAGACATGTACACAAAGAAATTTAAAAAAAATTATTCTAGCCTTCAAGTTGCATTCATGACTTGCTTTGTTGTAACTTTTCTTTTTGGTTTGTTAAGTATCTATAAATTTTATGACTTTAGTTTAATGGATATCCTTATTTTATTTATAGCCGCTTTTTTCTTGGCATTAGGTTATATTTTTTCAATAGCAACAATCAAAATCGCACTTGTCTCTGTCACTTCTACGTTTAGATATTCGGTAATCTTATGGGGGATATTATACGGTTACTTTTTATTTGATGAAGTTCCATCAACAAATAGTTATATTGGAGCATTAATAATCGTAATTAGTGGCCTAATCATTATCACAAGACAAAAACAACTTGGAAAAATAAAGTAAAATTATACTGGTTAAATTTAGTATCTCCACACTACGTCTTGTTAAGTAAAAAAAATCAATATATACAATATTTATATGAAAAAAATTTTAGTTTTAATATTCACACTCATTTCATTTAATTGTTTAGCAGTAGATAAAACTACAACTTTTACCACTGAAGTTTTTAAAAAAGCTCAAGCTGAAGGTAAAACTGTAGTTATTAATTCATGGAATAAAACTTGTTACACATGTGCAAAACAAGTTAAAATATTAGATCAGGCAGAAAAAGAATTTAATGATATTTTGTTTCTAAGTTTTGAACAAACTAAGGATAAAAAAATTGCTAAATTGCTAGGTATTGAATATTGGACAACAATAGTTGTCTACAAAAATAACAAAGAAATTGCTAGAAGCATAGGTCAAACTAAAAAATCAGAAATCTATAAACTAATAAAATCCTAGGATTTAGTTAATTTATTTAATGATCCAAAAAATGATATTTATTATATAGACTAAAATACCATAAAACATAAACATGAGTATTTTTTCTTTTCCTGTTTTTTCTTCCCAGTTCAATTTAAATAATACGGATGGAGAAGCCACCAATAAGATAACTCCGATTACCATTACAAGTATTGATAAAATTATAAATACATTCATATTTAATGACAGGCTATGTTAAATTTTTTAAGTCTCCAATAATTATAAGGCCATGGTGTTAAAAATCCCACTATTAACATAATAGGTACGACCCAATAAGTAAGTTGAGCCCCACCTGTTAAATAATAATCTGTAAAATTCATCGAAATTTCCATACTAACCATTGAGAGAAAACTCATCCCACAAGCTGTTTTTAAAGCATTCATAAATTTAAAATTTTGTCTAATTAAAATAAAAGTCTCAAGCATGATACTAGTTAATAAACCATTAATGATTGCTAAGATCATTATACCAGTTACAGCAAAGGGAATTTGAGCTAGTTGAAAAAATAGTATTGTTCCAAAATCTCCAATTGAACAGCCAATAACACACCACATAGTATTCTTGGCACTTTTTTGCCATGTGTGTTTGCAAGACCAATGAAAATTTTTAGATACAATATTTTTTTCTATCATTATCGAGTAATTTTTCCTCTAGAAATCATTAAAGTTGAGTCTCTTGTTATAGGAAAGTGAAAATGAGCGTAAGAAATTTGATACATGAAAATAAATGATATTATAACTAAAAATATTTTCATAAAATTATATTATAATATTTTAATTAATTTAAAAGCTAAATAGCTCCAAGTTTAATATTACTCGCAATATTTAGATCAATTAATTTTGGCTTAGGTAAATTTAGATTATTCATTATCTTCACATATTCTTTTTCGTTATTAACTTGAAGTCTAGGATTAAATTTTTTTTCATTACCAATAGAGCTAAATTTTTTTCCATTATAATCATGAGCTGGATAAACAAGGGTTTCCTCAGGTAGTTTTAACAACTTATTAAAAATCGAGTTATAAGCATCTTCAGCACTGCCATTTTGAAAATCTGTTCGACCCGTTCCATTGATAAGTAAAGTGTCTCCAGAAAATAAATAATCATTCATTAAAAAACTAAAACTGTCAGATGTATGACCTGGGGTATGAAGTGCTTTTATCTTTAATTGATCGAGCTTGATAATTTCTTCATCTTTAACTTTAATTTCTACAGCATCAGCAGGAGTATGATCACCCATAATAGTTACACAATCTGTTTGATCTTTTAATTTACTAGCTCCTGTAATATGATCAGCATGGATATGAGTATCAATTACCTTTACTAGTTTTAAATTTAATTCGTTAAGTAATTTAATATAAATCTCAACATTTTCTAATACCGGATCAATAATTAGAGCCTCCCTACCTTTCGCGGAAGCTACAAGATAAGTATACGTACTAGAATTTTTATCAAATAACTGTTTAAACAACATAATAAGATAATATCACAATCAAAGAGCTTTGTATTTATGTAATATACTTCAATATATTTTTTGAGGGATTGGTTTTTTTAATCCAATCTTTAGGTATGCCATTTAAACCATTTTTTGCTGCAAAATAAGCACCAACAAAATTAGCACGAGAGCAATTACAGCCACCAGCTTTTATAGTTTTAATAACAGCACTCTTGTAGCTCTTAGATGTAATGATTGCATGTATAGAACCATTGAATGTACCTGGATAACTACATGCCTTACCAAATTTTTTTACAACAATGTTATGAGGTTTATTTTTAAGTTTTTTAACTTTTTTAATGTTTTTAATAACATTCTTAAAATAATTATTTTTAGAATTTAATCTCATGAATGAATTAATGGGGTCTTTATTATCTTCATCAGCCAAATTAATGATCTTAAGTTTGGCTAGTGCAAATTGTTCACTAATTTTACCATTTGCAACGGTTCTAATTATCTTTTTTAAATTTGACTGAGAACCATTAAAGAGCGAATAGGGTAAAGCCGCACAATACCCATCAGACTCGTTGACTTTAGTGCCACCGGTAATAGTTTTTTTTAATTTTATATTTTTAATAGTCTCTAGGATATTTTGATGAATCCATGGACCCTTCATAGCGGTTGTCCATTTAATTTTTTTATATTTCTTTCTTAGTTTGAGATTCTTCCAGTATTTAGAACCAGGTCCAAAATTTTTAACAATATTCTTTTTAAAGTCAGCAATTATATCATTTATGTCCTTAGTATTGGTTAGCGTTTTAAACATAACTTGCCCCACTGCATTATAACCAGATACCTCACCAGTTTTAATTGAATAAAAGGGACATCTATTTTCTTTAAAAAAAGAAATAGTCTTTTTGTTTTTTATATAAGATTTTAATTTTTTTTCATCATAAACCCAATGTAAAGGTCTTGCGGCAGCATCAGCAACAGTTGCTCCAAGAAATATATGAATTTTTTTTAACATAGGTAATTAATATTTTATTAAGTATTATTTTTTTGATAGCAATTATACTTGTCTATATTATTTCATGATTTATACAATTAGACTTAATAAATTTATTTTAAAAAATGTTATCAAAAAAAATTAAAGAATATTTAAACGAATACATCAGCCAAGAAGTCTATGTACAGGTTGCTGTTGCAAAAGGTAAGAATAAAATCACAACCAATGCGGCAATTAATAAATATTTTGAAAGTAATCATTTTAAGGGGTTAGCAGAAGGAAAGCCTTACGATACTTTTTTAATTGATTTAAAAGATAAATGTTTAGCAAAATTAACCAATTCAGCCATGAGAAATAGCATAACTAAAGATGAAATAATTCTAGAATTACAAAAAAAACTTAATGAATTAAAGATTGGAGAATTAGTTGACACTTACTGGGAAGTTGAGACAGGTGAGTTTGTCAGAGGTGAGGATATCAAAGAAATAGAAAAAGAAAGAGATATTCTTATTAATTTTTTAAAATCTAAAGATGAGGCACATGAAACCATTATAACACTTTGTAAAAATTATGAAAAACTGTGCAAGGAAAAGTACCCAGAAGCACCATTACCACTAGAGATCTTTAATCAATAATTTAAAATATAATTTAAAGAAATTTTACCTCTCAAATTATGACAAACTATTGATAAGACTACTGATTCTTTATGATGTGATAACTTTAGGACTTAATTATTTCAAATTATTTATTAGAGTAATTGTAGTAATGCCAACACTAACCGTTAGAATTAAAGAAGTTGATAAATCAAACACACAAGTAATCTCGTGTAATTTTAAATAATAAAATAAAGTAGAAATAGCTATTTAACAGGATCAATTTTTTGATTAATAACAAGTACGGCACCAATTATTAAAATGGGTAGCCCCATAATTAAATCCATTTGCCATTCTAAATTTTCAAATACTGTTGATATTAACAAAGCGAGTACTGGCATAACCACGCCTACGTAACCAGCTCTTCCTGCGCCAACTCTTTCAAGCAATCTTAAATAAAAAATGAAAGCAAATATTGATCCAATGATAGAAAGATAGGCTAGTGATGCTATATAGCTAAAAGTATATTCAAATAATAGCTCTGTACCCTTTATTTGAGTTATTAATAAAGTTACTAAAGAACCATAAAACATCGCATAAGCTATAGTTTCAATTAATGGAAACTTATTATTTAGATTTCTTTGATGAACCATATTTCCAGTTGATGCACAAAATGTTCCTAGTAATGCCAAAAATAACCCAAAATGTGTACCGTTACTTAAATTAAAATTGAAAATTTCATCATTAAAGATAATCATAATTCCAATCATACCAATTGTTGCGCCAATTAAGGTTTTTAAAGAAGGCTTTTTTTTAAAATAAAAAGCTTCACCAAGAATATTCATTATAACTACTGTTGAAAAAACAATTGCTGGAAATGCACTTATTAAATAGGTATTAGAAAGATAAAAGAAAACATAATTCAATGAATAAAGACAAATTCCAAAAAATAAAAACCAAATATGATAATTTAAAGAAAATATTAAATTTTTATTTTTAATCAATAAGTAGACAAAAATTATAATTGAGGCTGTAAGAAATCTATAAAATACTGAAACTAGTGGATCGACATAACCTAATTGAAATTTAATTATATACCAAGTAGGTGACCAACAAAAAAGTGTAATACTAAATAAGACAAAATTATTCATTGTTAGTTAATATATGTAATCATCTACTAAAAAAATAAGATTAAGATAGGTTTGTTTCTTTTATTAATATATAATTATTTATCAATGAGTTTCAAAGAAAATGTTAACCTACATGTTGATAAATCAGCAAGATCACTAAATTTTAGTGACGATTTGCTTGAGCATTTAAAGTCTATTCATTCATTAATAAAAGTGAATGTAGGTGTTGTATTGGGTAAAAAAATTCACAATTTTACAGGATGGAGGGCCGTTCATTCAGAACATATCCTGCCAAGCAAGGGAGGATTAAGATATTCAGAAACTGTTGATCAGGACGATACTGAGGCTTTAGCATCTTTAATGACTTATAAATGTGCAATTGTTAATATTCCCTTTGGTGGAGCTAAAGGAGGTTTAAAAATAAACCCAAAAAATTATACGATGCAAGAACTAAGAGCAATTACTAAGGCTTTTGCAACCAAGCTTATTAATAAAGGTTTTATTTCTCCAGCTTTAAATGTTCCAGCTCCAGATGTTGGAACCTCAGAAAGAGAAATGGAGTGGATTTTAGATACCTATAAAACATTAAAACCAGAAGATATAAATTATAGGGGATGTGTAACTGGCAAACCATTACATAGAGGAGGTATTGCTGGAAGAACAGAAGCAACTGGCAGAGGTATTGAGGAGGTTATAAGGGAAATATTTAGACACGGAGATATAATTAAAGAAGCTGGGTTGAAAAATGAATTAAAAAAAAATGAAATTATAATTCAAGGCTTTGGAAATGTAGGAAGTAATTTAGCAAAACATTTATATAATAGAGATAATGCAAAAATTATAGCGGTTGGAGAGCATGATGGTTATTTATTTAATAAAAATGGAATTGACATAAATACTTTAGTTGAATTTAAAAAAAAAAATAAAAGTATAAATAATCCAAAACTTGGAGAATTTAAAAAAAACCCAAGTAAATTATTAGAACTGAATTGTGATATCTTAATTCCAGCTGCTTTAGAAAATGCGATCACTATCGATAATGTTGATAAAATAAAAACTAAACTAATAATAGAAGCTGCAAATGGTCCCATTTCTTTTGATGCTGATCAAAAATTATATGAAAAAGGTATCATCATTATTCCAGACATATACGTTAATGCAGGAGGTGTGGTCGTTTCTTATTTTGAGTGGGTAAAAGATATATCCCATATACGTTTTGGAAGAGTAGAAAAAAGATTTCAAGAACAAAAAATATTAGAAATTATCGACTTGATTGATAAAAAAACAAATACAAAAACAGATTTTGAAACAATTAAAAATATTGTACATGGAGCAGACGAAGAAGATCTAGCATTTTCTGGATTGGAAGATTCTATGCGAAATGCATTTACAGAAATTTATAATGTTAAGAAGCAGATTAAGAAATCGTTTCGAGAGAGTGCTTATTATGTTTCTTTAAAAAAAATAAGAAACTTTTATACTGAAGAAGGTTTTCCCAAAAGGTAATAGACTTTTAGTAATTATTTTATAACTGTTAATAGTGTTAATTTAAACAATATAGTTTGGATTCATTTAACAAAAATATAATTCAGTTTAAATTAATAATTAAGTTAAATGAAAAGATATTTAGAAATATATGCGATATAAAAAATTTACTGAAACTACAGTCAAAACTATGACTAATAGGTATAAAGAGATATAATCTATTGGTTTTAGCATCAATGTTAAATACCTTTATTATTAGTTACTAGCTAGCTTATTTTTTTTAAAAAAAAATTTAATTATTCTTCTCACACTCAATTGCAGCAAATTCAGTAGCTTCCATAATCTTATTAGGTTTCATTTTAAAGATTTGATTTATCTCTTCATCCTCAAATTTTGTACTTAGTTTATTAATGGTACATGCACAGTATATTTTAGCTTTATTTGGACCTAGGTATTGTTTTGAATTTCCATAACAACCAATATATAATTCCTTCTCATATTCAGGGCTTAAAGCGTGACTTTTTGAGGAAAGTAGTATGATGATTACTAATAAGAATTTATATTTTTTGATCGTATTCACCAATTTTTCCAGTTTTTTCAAGTAAAGAGTTAATGAAATCAAAAATTTTTTTCTTTCTTTCATTTGATGTTGGGCTTTCAGTTACAACGACTAAAGAGGGTTTATTTGATGAAGCCCTAATTAATCCCCATGAACCATCTTTAAAAGAAAATCTTATACCATTAACTGTTAAAACTTCTGTTATTTCCTGATTATCAATTTTAGTTTTATTGGCCTTTATATCATTTACCTGTTTTACTAGATCTTCAACAACTTGATATTTTTCTTCATCTTTACAAAAAGGTGCCATTGTGGGTGTTTGAAAAGTATTAGGCAATTCATTTATAATTTCATTCATCGTCTTATTTTGATTATCTAATAGGTGACACACATGAATTGCCGAATTAATTCCATCATCATAACCAAAGCCCAATGGTTGGTTAAAGAAAAAATGGCCACTTTTCTCAAAGCCTGCTAAAGCTTTTTCAGTATTAACTTTTCTTTTGATATGAGAATGACCTGTTTTCCAATAGATTGTCTCACAATTATTTTTTAATAAAATCTCATCTGTTGAATATAATCCGGTTGATTTAACATCAACTATAAATTTAGAATTTTTATAAGTAGAGGATAAATTTCTTGCAATTAGCAAGCCAATTTTATCTGAAAATATTTCATTACCAGTATTATCTATAACACCAACCCTATCTCCATCACCATCAAAACCAAACCCAATATCAGCGTTATTATCTTTTACTGCTTTAGCTATTTCATGAAGCATTTTTAGATCTTCAGGGTTGGGATTGTATTTTGGAAAAGTCCAATCTAAGTTACAATCTAGTTCTACAACATCACAACCTATACCTCTTAAAATTTCAGGTGCAAATATTCCAGCAGTTCCATTTCCACAAGCAACAACAGCTTTAATTTTTTTCTTAATTTTATTTTTATTTATCAAATCATCTTTATAAATTTTTTGAAAATTATCTATTTTTTTTTCACTTCCTATACCTTCAATGAAATTTTTATTTAATGTAATCTCTTTTAACTCTTGCATCTCTTCTGGTGCATGGGTTAAACCTTTTTTTATACCCATTTTAACTCCGGTCCAGCCATTTTCATTGTGACTTGCTGTAACCATTGCAACAGCATCTGCATCTAAGTTAAATTGTGCAAAATAAACTGTAGGGGATAAAGATAAACCTATATCCTCAATATTGCATCCCGTCGAAAACAGACCTTTTTTGAGTGCATTTTTTATTTCTTCGCTGTAAGATCTGTAGTCGTGACCAACAATTACTCTTGGGTTATTTTTTTTTGTATGCTTTATAATTTGAGTACCCAAACCTTTGCCAAGATTCTCTATTCCTGATAGGTTTATATCTTTCTCGTAGAGCCATCTCGCGTCATACTCTCTAAAACCGTAAGGGTTTATTTTTAATATTGTTGTCATTACTTATGTTTCTTACATTTAATTTAAATTTTTTATTGTTTTTTTTTTAAAATGTTCTATAAATGTTCTGTTGATTAATGATTTATATAGTGTATCAATGCTTATTGCATACAACATATAGTTGTTTTATGTAAAATTAATTAAAAAAACAAAAATTATGAACAAAATTCTATCACAGGCACTCAAGAAAGCTGTCTCTGAATATAGCCCAAACAACTCTGAATTAGCTCATGAAAAAAGACCTGATTTATTCTCTTTGAATAATGAAACGGAATTGTTTCAAAATGAAAAAGGCATCATTATCAAGATAGATAGATCTAGAGATAAAAACTTAACAGACTTTGGTAAAGCAACTTTAACAGATAGATATTTAGGTCCAAACGAATCTTTTCAAGATCTTTTTGCGCGTGTTGCAAGCGCATATGCTGATGATAATTTACATGCTCAAAGGATTTATAATTATATTAGTAATTTATGGTTCATGCCAGCGACTCCAGTTTTATCAAATGGTGGAACTAAAAGAGGTTTACCAATTTCATGTTTCTTAAATGAAGCATCAGACAGTTTAAATGGAATTCTTGATTTATGGAGTGAAAACGTTTGGTTAGCAGCTAAAGGTGGTGGGATTGGCAGTTATTGGGGAAACCTTAGATCGATTGGTGAAAAAATTGGTAAAGTTGGAAAGACATCTGGAATAATTCCATTCATTAAAGTTATGGATTCATTAACAATGGCAATTAGTCAGGGATCTTTAAGAAGAGGTTCAGCAGCATGCTACTTACCAATTGATCATCCTGAAATTGAAGAGTTCATTGAAATGAGAAGACCAACAGGTGGTGACCCAAATAGAAAAGCCTTAAATCTTCATCATGGAGTTTTATTATCAGATGCATTTATGAGAGCTGTTGAAAATGATGAACAGTGGGCATTAAAAAGTCCAGCTGATGGATCTATTCAATCAACAATGTCAGCTAGAAATTTATGGATTAGATTACTGACTGCAAGAATTGAAACAGGCGAACCTTACATTATCTATATTGATACGGTTAATAGACAAATTCCACAGCACCACAAGTTAGCTGGTCTTACAGTTAAAACTTCTAATCTATGTAGTGAAATAACACTTCCAACAGGAATAGATAAAGATGGAAGAGATAGAACAGCAGTATGCTGTTTATCATCGCTTAATCTAGAAAAATATGATGAGTGGAAAGATGATAAAAATATGCTTAATGATGTCATGAGATTTTTAGATAATGTTCTTTCTGATTTCATTAATAAAGCACCAGAACAGTTTT
>Ga0307986_10004083_pt1 | contig 9988 bp, 5 predicted proteins | sample EllFjometageno82_FD_203170 | JGI IMG/M metagenome (GOLD analysis project Ga0307986, IMG submission 203170) | Marine microbial communities from Ellis Fjord, Antarctic Ocean - #82 | ecosystem: Environmental > Aquatic > Marine > Unclassified | place: Southern Ocean | collected 2014-10-09
GCTATGGCTACAGGCTTTGGTGTTATGGAAGAAGCTGCTATGGCAGATGAAGCTGCTGATAAAGCTGCAAGTGAAGAAGTAGTACAAATGCTTATAGATAATGCACCATACCTTAATGATGAGAACATTTTAGAAACCTTAAAGAGATACAATTTAAGTGACGAAGAAACAAAATCTATCCTTACTAAAATTGGTATAGCTAAAACTGCTGCTGCTAATAAAAAGATAGAAACAGATTTGGCAACTGCTTTAACAGATGTAGCAGCGTTTGAAACATTAATGAAAACAACGTATAAAACTAAAGAAAACGGAGCTGTTGTTGTACCAGCTATTGATAGCTTTTTAACTTATGCTTCAAAACAATTAAACGATCAAGCAACTCCAAGTTGGTTTTTAGACCGAGAGAACGGAGATGCTGTTGAAAGAGCTATTGGTATGTTTGCTGATAGATATAATAAAGCTTTTGCAGACAATAATTATGGTGAAATGAAGACCATACAAAATGGTGGTATAGAAGCAATTTGGGAAGGACAAAGAGGTACTTACTCTTTAGTAGATGGTAAACCAATGCAAGATGTTAAAATTCCTAGATATCAAGAAGCGTTAATGTCAGCTATGCAATCTATGTTGAGTGTACAATTTCAAGACCCAAATAAAAAGAATCTATTTTTAGCAGAGAAACATGAGTTTTGGCAGAAGAATGTTGCTGGTAAAACAGGTATGCCTTTCAATCAATCTTATAAAGAAATTGAAGAAATGGGTTTTATGGATACAGAAAAATCATTAGAAGTAGGTTATATGGGTTGGTTGTTTAATCAAATTAAAGGTAGTATTTAATAGAGGTTAGTATGGAGTATTTTACATTCAATGACGGAAATAAATATGGTATCAGAGATGGTGATTCTATTGAAGACGAAGAAGGCAATGGAATGCGAGTTAGAGGTTACGACACTTATGAAACTTTTCATCCTGACCATGTAGAAAGTGCATTTACTGCTACTAATTCTGGTACTGCTCAAACAGAAATATTAAAAGAATTAATAAAAAGAGGTTTTACTGGTATAAATTTTTCTGGAGAACAAGACAGTAGAGTTGATTCTGGACCTTCTAGGGATTTAATAGACATTTACAACCCTGATACAGGTAAAACAGTAGCAGATGTAATGTATTATCAAGGCTTAGTTGGTTTACAAGCTGGTGGTGGTCCAACAGCAGGAGATAGAATTGATCCAGACCATTTAAAATTATACAGACAAGGTGAACTTGCTAGAGCTAATGGTGAGACTAATGAATTTTACGATGGACTCAGAAATAAATTACTTGAAGCTAAAAAGAGAGACGCTTGGTTTATAAAAGACAAGGCTCCAACAGAGCAATTCTTTGACCCCCGTTATAACAGAGATGTTTGGTTAAAGCATGATGACAGAGATATATACAATAATGCAGACAAGGTATTTAAAAGTTCTTTGAAGGGTGGCGTAGACTCTTTACAAGCAGGCTTCTGGGGCTTTGTAGAAATGTTAGGTTATAAATCTGGCTTTAATCATCTGGAAAAAGTTGGTAAGGCTAGAAAAGAATTTAACGATTATCAAATATCTGATTTACCTGAATGGACTAGTGATATACATGATGTACATAATTTCGATGACTTCAGCGAGTGGTTTGTTGGAGCATTAGGTGGCTCTTCTCCCTTCTTTGCTATGATGGCTGCAGGTTTTATTCCCGGTATGCAAGGAGTTTCTTTTTCTAGTATGGCAATGATATACGCTGGTATGACTGTTAACGATATGAAAGGTGATATCAGTCAGAAGTCATTTACTAAAGCCCTTGGTGCTGGTTTGGCTATGGCTACTTTTGAAAGACTTGGTGGTGCTGGAATGTTTGGCAAGGGCTGGAACGCTTCTAAGATAGGAACTAAAGATGGCATAGATGAAATGAAAGCTATCTACATGAATAAGAATAAAATGTCTAAAGTAGAAGTGGATGAGTTATTCAAAACAGCTTCTAAAGAAGAAATGATTCATATAATGAGTGACATCAAACGCAATGATATTGTTTGGAAAATATATACTAAGTCTGTTGCAGGTAGAACAGCTGTTGGTTCTGTAAGTGAAGCTGTCACAGAATCAGCTCAAGAAGCCACACAGTATGGAGCTGCTTATTGGGGCTCTGCTCAAGGCGAAGGAGTCTTTGATAAGGAAGAGTTCAGAAAGTTATTAGAAAACTCTGCTGCAGCGGGATTTGCTTTAGGTGGCTCCATTGGTACTACAGTAGCTTCTATTCAAGAAAGTTCTCCTATATCTTTAAACGTAAGACAACGTGTATGGGAAGCTACTAAGAATAGTAAGTATGATACTAGCAATCCTTTAGATATGGCTGCTATTATTAACGCTTCTTCTCAAAGAAATATTCATAGAAGGATTTTAGGTAAGTCTGAAACCGATATGACAAGAGAAGCTCTGTGGAAAATAATAGAAACTAGTAAAGATCCTGAGACAGTAAGAAAAACCAGAGAAGCCTTAAGACAATTAAACTTTCAGGCTGGTGGTGGTCAAAGCTCATCAGGAAACATTTCAATACTTGAAGCCATGAAGCGAGCTAGAGAAGAAGGTATATCTTTTAATGATGCTTTTGAAATAGATTCCAATGTAGAAGAAAACAATATTAAAGTTGAGAAGCTGCTTGAGGAAAGAGAAACAGAACAGAAGATGAAGCCTAATCTCAATAAAGCAGGAGAAGTAATAAGAGATAATGTTGCTTTCTCTAGCGCATACAATGTTTTAAAAAGAAGAATGGGTGATGCATGGAAGGGTTCTAAGACACTTGCTTCAGAATTTTCTTTTTCTGGATTCATACATGATAGAGTAGCACATGGTAATACTCATGTGCAAAATAGAAGAACTTTTGAAGGACGTCAGCACGATGTTCTATACAGGATAATGCAAGAACTGAGAGTCGGCATAGGAATTAGTGGTAATAGGGAGTCAAAGCGCTCTCAAGCCTACCAAGAACTTAGAGATTATGTTTTAAAGCAAGAAGAAATAAGAAAATCAGGTAAAGGTGTTATTAGTGATGAGTGGGCTAATTGGCTTGACGAGAAAGGTTATGATGCAAATAAACAAGCAGCCTTTGAGAAGGCTAAATTTAGAGTAATAAACGAATATGAAGCAGAACAAAGGGCTATATACCAGTTAGCTAACCCTAAATACAAAGGTAAAAAAGATTTACATACCTTTACAGATAAAAAAGTTGATAATGTATTAGCAATGCTTGACAGAAAAAAGTTTATTGCAGCGTTAAAATCTAGAGGTTACACTGATACTGAAGCTGAACTAGAAATTCAGATGATAGAAAATACTCCGGGTTCGTATGAATATAATGAATATGCTAACACCAACTTCTTAACTAAAAAACCTATTGGTTTAAAAAAGAAAGGAAAATACAACGCTAATGACGAAGAGTTCAAGGACTTTTGGGAAGAAAACTCTCTTGAACAAACTATTTTAAGAGCTACACAAATAGCCCACTATACCTCTGATAGTATAGCAACAGGATTTGGTGGGGATCGTTTAAATTCTCGGATATTATCTATACAACAAGAGCTTACAAAGAATATGGGGAAAGAGTATTCAGATAAATGGATGCCAGAAATAGCTACTACTATTTATAATCAATACAAAGCTCATAGAGGTGAGTACCATAAAATTCCTAATAAGAATTTAAGAGCTGCTTTTGCAAATGCAGGAGCATTAATGGCTTTAGCTTATATGCCCCTTGCTGTGTTTTCTTCTATACCAGAGATATCGTTAGCTTTCTTAGGTGCAGACAAGGAAATGTTTATAGCTGCTGCCAAGAAATCTGCTAAGATGGGTGCTCAAGGTATAGCAGACCAAATGAGAAAGATAGCTGATTCAGACATTAATGAAAACGAAAGAGAATTTGCTTTAGAAGTCATGCGTAGGAGAGGTATGTTGACTCACGAGTATGGTGCTGGACACGTTATTGATGCTGAAGTAGGTAACGATAGGAGAAACTGGTTGCAAAGAAGAGTCATGCCAGCGTTCTATAGGATAACAGGTTTAACAGGTTTTACAACAGCTATACGTATGATAAGAGAATCTGTTGCAAATGATTATGTTGCTAACTCATTAGATATTGTTCAAAGAGCTTTATACGGGGGTGGCAGAGAATGGGTTAGTGTAGCTACTGTAACACCTGGTATACCTAATAAAGAAAGACCAACAAGAGACCCAAAAACTTTTGGTTTAAATAACCCTGCAGAGTTCACAAACGAAGAAGCAAGGGCATTTGAAAAATTAAAAGAGCTTGGTGGTGATCCAAGACAAATAGCAATAGATGAAGCACAATTAGGTTTTGATTACAAGGCTGACCAAGAAAAAAAGATAGGGGAAATATTAAATAAAGCAGAACAAAGTGCTTTAAATAATGTACCTTATCCAGAGTTTAAAAATGATTTAGACCAAGCAAGTAAATCATATCCTGAATGGCTGTTAGAAGGTGAACATTCTTTTGCAGACCCTTTGAGCGCTAGGGCATTAACTCTGTCTAGGACATTAGATATGATGAGAAGTAATTTTGTAGATGCTGCGTTAGTTAACCCTGACCCCGGTAAGAGACCTTTATTTTATAGTGATGGTCGTGTAAGACTACTTGTATTATTTCAAGGTTATCTTTCTGTTTTTTCAGCACAGGTTATTGCTCCTATGATAAAAAAGCTAGCAGGCAGAGGAAGTCCAGAAGAACAAGCCAATGCTGCAGCTGTTATGATGGGAACTATTGCTTTAGGATTTTTAGGACAAGCTATTAAAGATGAAATCAAATATGGAGATAGTCCTACTTGGCTTACTGATGCAGAATACTTTCAAAGAGGAGTATTTGCATCCGGACTAGCTGGACAATATGAAAGACCTTTCCAAATGATATTCCCTGTATATGGTTCTGAAGCTGATACAATAGCTGATAGAGCTTGGGGAGAGTTGGGAGCCTTATCTAGCACAGCAGATAGTGCTTTTAAATCACTTGAATATGGTTTAGAAGGTGAAGGAGAAAAAGCCTTAAATAAACTCTTTAAAATAACACCGGGAATAGGTGTATTTACCACAGGTAGACAGAAATTAGCTGAAAAAGCAGCAAACTTAGGAGATTAGAATATGGCAGTACAAGTAAATGTTTTTGGTCAACAACTCAAGGCAGTTGATTTGTTGTCACCAGACGAAAGATTAAAAAATATTTTAAATGCAAGTAGAAATGGATCACTCCCCCTTACTGCTGAACAAATAACTAATGAATCTAGGTGGGCTAATGAAGCCGGAGTCCCCGCCTATCTTGATCAAACTCATACTATTAGTGGTGGAAGTGCTGTTACGCCTTTCTTAGAATTTGATAAGCTAGCTAATCCTGACTCTAGTATGAGAGCAGAAGCAAGAAATAGGGCTAGTTTGTCTGAAAGACAACAACAACAATGGAGGTCTCTGCAGGCTAGTAGAGTTCGTAGACCTCTTTTAGGGCAGAACGAAGAGTTTACTCCTGAAGTTCAAATGTATATTGATGAACAAATAGCAATGGGGAATGACCCTACAGCTAATTTGACTGATGAACAATTGAATGCTGCTAGACAGACTGGATTAATTACTGTTAAAGGTGGTATAACTCATTTAACTTCCGATGAAAAGATGGGAGGCAGACAAGGTTTATTACCACCTAAACATGGTGATATTGCTAGATTTTTTTCACCTTCTTATGATGCAGAAGAAATAGTGGGTCAGGCGACTAACAATGATCCTTCTCTTATTCCAACAGGAGTAGGGGGTGTTTCAGAAAGAGCTTCCTCAAATAAAGGGGCTATGGGTTTATACGGTCAAAAAGTTTTGGGTGCTTGGACTCAAATGGAACGAGATAAAGTTGTTAGTAAAGTAAACTGGTTAAGGGGTGTTAGAGAACAAGTAGAAGATTCTATTTTTACTGCGTCTATAGATAACAACACTCAAACAATGTCAGAACTTGGTAAAATTCTTGAGGCAGAATTTGGTGCTGGTGCTGCTACTAATCCTTCTATATCAGGAGTAATGGTAGCTGCTTATTATGCTGCACTTAATCAGAGTCGTTTTGCTAAACATAGCCAAGACGATGAAATAAACCATGAAAAATATAGGGAACAAAACGAAGGTAGAAACGATCCTTCATTATGGGAATCTTCTCCGGAAGGTAAATCAGCACAAACCCCTATGCTTTCAGTATTAACAGAAGCTATAGGTGAACAATTAGAAAATGTTGGTTCCTTTAAGTTTAGTAACCCTCAAATGAAAAACTTATTTGGAGATGTAGTAAGAAAATTGTTTGCTAATCTTGGTCCTAGTGTTTCTTTTCTGGATGAGAGAACTAAATATATGGGTCCAGAAAGTGGTGAAAAGTTTATTAATATGGCAGACCTAGCAAGAAAAGGTCTTGTAGTAGGCATGGATGTCTTCCCTGTTAAAGGTGTTTCTTTTGAAGAATTAAACGGTAAAAAACATTTAGGCGAGATAATGGGTATTGTTAATATCTTAAATCCGGGCATGAGAAAGAACCCCTTGTACTCTGCACCTGCAGAAATTGCTTTAGACCAAAAAGACCCACAACAAAATCCTGCAATTAAGGGTGTTTCTTCTGTTAGAAACTCTGCAAAAAATATTCAACAAGGTTTTGTTAATAAACTAGACCCTTACGTTACTAATCTATTAGCTAACTTGGTAAGAGAAAATCCACAATGGAACCATATTGTTCATAAGGTTTTAAAAGTACAAGAAACAGGAGTTAATATTCTTCTTCAACAGAAACAAAATATTGCTGATAATGGTGGGATATTTTTTAATTCAATAACTCAACAAGCAGGAGGTAGACATGCTACTGGTTCTTTAGCTGGTATGCAAAATTTAAACGGTCAACGTATAGCTACAATCCCTGCAACACCAACTAAGCATACATTATCTAAAGAATTAAACCCTAAAAATTATACTGATTCTGAAAAGTTATTTGTAGCTGCAGTTATGTCTCAAATAAGTTATAACGAATGGGGAGATAATCTTTCTGGCAATGATAATTTAAGATATAGTTCTATAGAAAGAAGGTGGCAACAATTGTTAGATCCAAAACATCCGTTAAGAATGTTTCAAGAGAAGATGCTAAAATATGAACAAGCCTTGAGAACAAATAAGGATATTCAGGCAGTAGATTTTGGAATTGAATTTACAGATGGTATGAAATATTTAACAGATAAAAATGCTATGCAAGGTTTGTGGAGCATGAATGAATTCCTAAAAGCAAAAGAGAAAGGTAGTACAGAATTTTTAGACCCTTATATTACTGGTTTAGATTCAAATCAAAATGGTTTGTTCGGAATCGGAGTTCAAATAGGAGACATGCGGTCTGTTAGGTCAGGAGGAGGTCGTACTGAAACCTTCAATAGCCCTTTCTTTAAAGATGAGACTGGGATTTTAGAAAGTGACAAAACCTATATGCAAACGTTGGGTATGGCTCGTTCTGTATTCTTACAAAGAATGCAAGAAGATAAAGATTTAAGTGATTTTGCCGACTTATTCTTTATGAATGCAGACGCTGACAAGGGCTTATCAAATTTATTTCAAAAAGAATTTGCTAAGAAAGCAGTTATGGGCGGTCAGTATGGAGAACAAGGCAGGGCTAATGCTATCTCCATGAGAACAGGTTTCTTAGAGTGGTTAGAAGGTTTAGATACTGCTATCGCTCCTGCAACTGAACAAAAGAATCGTGAAAAAATAATGCAGTCTATAAACGAGTGGGCTGGTGTAGGCGGTGCTGATTTAAATTACTATTTGAAAAAAGGTACAAGAGAAAATGAAGATGAACCTATACCTGAAATTTATTATAAAGTAGATAAGAACAATGAAAGAAAGTGGAGACCAACAAATAAGATAAGGATTCAAGGAGAAGCTTACAAACAAATGCACAAAATTGCTGAGATATTTAATTTTGCTATGCATGAAACGTCTCCGGGTATCGCAGATTATACTGCTAAAATGAAAGATATCTATACTGTTATGGTTGAGATGGCTGCTTACTCTAATGACTGGAATTTAGATTTTATGAACGGTATAGAGTTAAGAATCCGTGAGCCAAATGTGACTGACCCAAATAAACCTATATATACTAAAGATGGACTAGCTAATGGCTGGTCAGAAGCGAATGGTATTCGTATTAATTTATTAGACAGCATGGTGGAAGAATCTTTTACAGCTATTCCTCTTGAAGGATGGTTAGCTAACGAAGCAGCTGGTGGTTTTGATGAGGCACAATGGCAAGAAAGAAAAGTCTGGCTTAGAAAACCTAGTCGTTCTTACAAGCAAGATGTTCAACAAGAAATGATGGCTTTAGATAGCGACAGTCCTGTTAGACCTCGTTCAGCTGGACTAACTAGATTTCCAGTAGTTTCTTTACATGTCCTAGATGACTTGGCTATGTCAATTACTATGCATGAGTTAAAAAGAAAGTATGGTAATGAATTTGATTGGGCTAACTCTGTTTGGGATGAGGGTTTAGTAAGGAAAACCTTTAGAGAAAGGTTTGCAGATGAGTATAACAAAGCTTGGATGGCAGTTCTTTTAGAAAATAATTACTTTAAGAATATGGCAGACTCTTTTGATACAGCACTGTTAAATATGGACCCTGCTCATTTAGCACATATACATGAAAAGAATAGTAATGGTAAATATGTTAGACCTAGGGCTGTTGATGCTTATGATATACTTGAAGATAAAATTAAAGAGTTAGTACATGATGCTCAATCAATACAGTTAGGTAACCATGAACGTGGTAATGTAGATAAGATTATGAGATACTATATGAGATATGGTACCGCTAATATGAACCCTAACACTCCTAAATATGAAAAGCAATTAAAGATGGTTGATGGAGAAATGGTAGCTAAAAGGACTCACGAGTATAATCAACGTGATGAAAAAAGTCGGTTCTCTAAATCAATTATTGATAGTGCACATCCAGGATCGTTAATTGGTGCAAGCCAGAAAGATAGGCTTGCCTATATAAAATCGATTCGAGGTAAATAAAAAAAAAATAACCCCTATAGAGTAATCTATGGGGGCTTTTTTATTTTAAAATTCCATGTAACCTTTTCCTGTTGCTTTTAATCGAGCATCAAGTCTAGCTAAGGTTTCTGTTTTGCCTTTATTTGCCATTGCTTTAGCATGTTTGTCTGCGTCTTGTATAGACATTCCTTCTTCTAAAGCTCCGATTTTTTCTGCTTCAATATTTCTTTTATAAACTTTAGCTATACATACTTCATTTAATTTTTCTGTATTAGCTAGGGATGGGTTTACTCCCATAAGCTTACATGTTTCTAAATCAGTTATACCTTGGTATGCTGATACGTTATAGTGCTTCATCATTATTAACCTCCTGTGATTGAAGTGTGCTTGCATTCATTTTATAAATTAATTCGTCTCCGAATATATTGTGTACCTTGTATTTGGGGTGTTCGTAAAACATAACTAGATGCATATCTTCTAAATCTTGATAAGATACTTTTATGTGGTTAACTGCTTCTTCAAAGGGTACACCTTCTTCCCACATTAAACCTACTTGTGTGTAATGCTGTTCTAAATTATGTAACAATTTTGGGCTTAGATTTTGTTCCGTCATCTTTATCCTCCTTATTTAAGTGGTCCATAAGACTTTGAATCCAGTTACCGTCTGCTTGTATGGGGAATTCCCATTGGAAGTTTTCTTGGTGTAATCCTTTGTCGTTAGGGTGTGCTATATTTAAAGTTAAGTGTGCTTGTGCCATTAGTGCTCCTTGTTATCCGTGACCTTATCGTATCCTAAAATTGCCATGCTCTTTAATAAAGAGCGTATGCAGTCTTCCGCTGCGTCATGTGTGTTTGTACTTAAGTCTTCCGAATGAGTAACAACTATTGCTGACTCTAACATTAAACTT
>Ga0307986_10004087_pt1 | contig 9982 bp, 11 predicted proteins | sample EllFjometageno82_FD_203170 | JGI IMG/M metagenome (GOLD analysis project Ga0307986, IMG submission 203170) | Marine microbial communities from Ellis Fjord, Antarctic Ocean - #82 | ecosystem: Environmental > Aquatic > Marine > Unclassified | place: Southern Ocean | collected 2014-10-09
TTAGGTAAATACCTCAACATTCTTTTTAAATCCCATGATTTACCTTCCCAAGCTAAATGATCAGCTCGTTTAATATAGTCATCTGCATTTAAATATTTTTTATATTTTTTTCTAAAAAACTTCATATTAGATCTATTTAGATCTGCGGTTATCCATCCATCTTTAATTAAGGAGGTACCTTTTTCAATATCACCAGTTTGTATATAGCTTTCCCCTAGTATTAATTTTCCATAACCACTTAAGGGTTCTCTAGAGTCAAACCAATTTATTATTTTTTTTGGAGAAATTTTATCAGTAGATAATTTGTGTTCGGCTAAATAGCGAATTCTATTAATTCTAGGGTAATTTTCATTACGTTTAATAAATGCCAAGTAATCATAAAAACTTGCTTGATTACCTGTTGTTAATAAATGCCTCCATTCAATGAAGTTGTATATAGATTTATCTTTAGCTTTTTTTGACAATGATAATGCTGAAGTCCATTGTCGTTTTTCAATAGCTTTAATAGATTTTTTAGCTATATCAAAGTCTTTTTGACTATAAAATTTAGACTTTTTTTTTTGAGTAATAGTAGTTTTTTTAACCATTACAGGTTTACTTTTTGGGATTAAAAAACTAATTTTTGGTTTTTCTTTTTCTACTTCCTTATTTTCTAATACTTCAGTATTTTTTATTACTTTTTCAACTATCTCTGTCTTTATTTTTTCATCATTTTTAGTAGGCTTAGATTTAGGTCTAATAGTACCTTCAGAGATTTTTTTATCTTTTATTTTTTGGATCGGCTTGGATTTAGGTTTTAGAATGCCTTGAACAATATTTTTTTTTTCAGTTATTTTATCTAAAAAAGGTTTTTTTAATGGGATTATTGTTAATTCTTCAGCAATTGAATTGCCTATAAATAGTAATGTTAGTAATAATAATTTTATAAAAAAAGAAATATTTTTAAGCATAAATTTTATTAAATGAATCGGTAAACTATGTTATAAGTATTTATGTTCAAAGGATCAAATGTTGCTTTAATAACTCCATTTAAAAATAATAAGCTAGATGTTGATGCTTATATTAAGCTTATTAATTTCCAAATTAGCAATGGGACTAATGGATTAATTCCAGCGGGTACTACTGGTGAATCACCAACTTTGAGCCATGATGAGCATCAAAAAGTCATTGAATTATGCATTCAAGAAAGTAAGGGAAAAAACCCTGTTATTGCTGGAACTGGATCTAATTCAACAGAAGAAGCTATATCGCTTACAACACATGCTGAAAAAGTAGGTGCTAATGCAGCATTAATTGTAACCCCATATTATAATAAGCCTACGCAAGAAGGTTTGTACCAGCACTATAAAGCGATCAATGACAAATGTGGAATACCAATTTTAATTTATAATATCCCAGGGAGATCAGTTATTGATATGTCGGTTGACACAATGGCAAGACTATTCGAATTAAAAAATATTGTTGGTGTTAAAGATGCAACAGGAGATTTAGATAGAGTGGATCAACAAAAGAAAAAAATGGGTAAAGACTTTATTCAACTTACAGGTAATGATGATAATGCTTTAGAATTTAATAGAAGAGGTGGGATTGGTGCTATTAGTGTAACAGCCAATATTGCACCTAAACTTTGTTCAAATTTTCAAAATATTTCAATTATGCAATCTGAAAAAGATAAACTAGAAGCAGTCAAATTAGATGCAATTCTTCAACCATTACATAATTCAATGTTTATTGAAAGCAACCCAAGTCCGGTTAAATATGCAGCAAAACTTTTAGGACTTTGTGAAGATGATGTAAGATTACCACTTGTTAAAGTTACTGAGTCAACAAAGGAAGCTGTAAAAAAAGCTTTAGTGTCAGCAAACTTAATTTAATGAACAAAAAAACCAATCCTGGTTTAAAAATAATTTGCTTAAATAGAAAAGCAAGTTTTAATTATTCTTTTGAAGATCTTATAGAAGCAGGCATAGTTCTTAAGGGCTCAGAAATAAAATCCATAAGAGAGGGCAAAATTAATATTGCCGATTCATACGCTGTTGAAAAAAATGGTGAAATTGTTTTAGTTAATTCGCATATAGCCGCTTATAAACAGGCTAGTTATTCCAGTCACGAACCAATGGATGAAAGAAAACTTTTATTAAATAGAAAAGAAATTAATAAATTAATTGGAAAGTTGCAAAGAGATGGTTTTACATTAGTCCCGACAAAAATGTATTTTAAAAAAGGTAAAGCTAAAATAGAAATTGCTGTTGCTAAAGGTAAGAAGGAGTTTGATAAAAGGGCAACAAAAAAAAATAGAGATTGGAATCGTGATAAAGCAAGATTTATTAGAAAATCAAGTTAAATTATCATATTTAGCTTTAGGTTCAAATTTAGGAAATAAATTTCAAAACCTTGAAAAAGCAAAATTTGAATTAGAAAACTATGAAATTGAAATTATTAAATGTTCAAGTAATTTTCTCTCAGAGTCATGGCCTGACCCATCTAAACCAAAATATATTAATTCAGTTTTAGAAATTAAAACAAACTTATCTGAAATTGAGCTTTTAAAAACATGTAATTTGATAGAGCAGAAATTAGGTAGAGTTAGGTCTAGCAAAAATGACCCAAGATCATGCGATATAGATATTCTTGATTATAATCAAATGATAGTTGAAACAAAAAATTTGATTTTACCTCATCCAAGGATGTGCAAGAGAAATTTTGTGTTATTACCCTTATTTGAGATAAATAAATCCTGGAAACATCCTGAATCTAAGATTAATATTGTTAAATTAATCAATTCTTTACCAATTAAGGACTTAAGGTCTATTAAACAAATATAAATTAATGATATGATTGGAAATGCTTAATTCAGAACAATTAATAAATAAAGTTAAGTCTTATAATAAATTTTTAAATCCTGAGAAATTAAGTAAAGCATATGATTTCGCTATAAAAGCACATAAAAATCAAAAAAGAGAATCTGGTGATCCTTACTCCAATCATCCAATAGCTGTAGCTAGTATTTTAACTGAACTTAAGTTAGATAGCGCAACTATAGCAACAGGTTTGCTTCACGACACAATTGAAGATACTCACGCAACTTATGAAACTATAAAAGATGAATTTGGACAAGAAGTTGCTGATTTGGTAGATGGTGTTACGAAAATTTCAGTTTTTGAAAATAAAGCTACATCAATCTCAAAAGCAGAAAACTTTAGGAAGTTAATTTTAGCTACCTCAAAAGACATAAGAGTTTTATTAGTTAAACTTGCTGATCGCCTTCACAATATGAGAACAATTGATGCTATTGATAAAATTGAAAAAAGGGAGCGTATTGCAAAAGAAACAATGGAAATTTATGCACCACTAGCTGACAGAATGGGAATGCATCATATTAGAGATGAACTTGAGGATCTATCTTTTAAAGTATTGAACAATAAAGCAAGAGAACTAATTAAAAAAAGATTAGATGAAGTTAAAGAAGATAAAGTCAACAGTTTTAACTCAATTTCATTGCAGTTAAGTGAACTATTAAACGAACATAAAATAAATGCTGTAATAATTGGAAGAGAAAAAACACCTTTCTCAATTTGGAGAAAAGTTCAAAAAAAAAGAATTTCACTTGAACAAATTTCAGATATTATAGGTTTTAGAGTAATCCTTGATAGCATTGAGGATTGCTACAAAACTCTTGGAATATTTCATAAGAAATGGAATTGCATTCCAGGAAAGTTTAAAGATTACATATCGTCACCTAAGATTAACGACTATCAGTCATTACACACGGCGGTAATTGGTCCAAACAGAAGACCTATAGAGATTCAAATCAGAACGATGCCAATGCAAGAATTTGCTGAAAGAGGTATAGCATCACACTGGAAATACAAATCTTCAGAAAAATTTAACTCGTTGACTTGGAAGGAGTACGACTGGCTTGCTGACTTAGTTGAGATTATTGATAAAAATGAAAACCCAGAACACTTTTTTGAATATACCAAGCTTCAAATGTTTCAAGAAAATGTATTTTGTTTTACTCCAAAAGGTTCTGTAATTAAACTTCCAAAAGATGCAACGCCAATTGACTTTGCTTACGCTGTACATACAAAAATTGGAAATAGCACTGTAGCTTGTAAGATTAATGGTAATGATAGTGAGTTACAAAGCCTACTTCATAATGGAGATGTAGTTGATATAATAACTTCTAAAAACAAATCACCCTCTTTACACTGGATACCTGTTACCAAAACTGGAAAAGCACGATCGGCAATTAGAAAATATTGGTATAAGAAAGGAGAAGAAAAAGCTCAAAGAATTAAAAAATATAATACTACATTATGGATGTCTTTACCTGATAAACCAGGAAAATTAGGTGAGGTCACAACTTTACTTGGCCAACATAGTTTAAATATATCAAGTGTAGAAATGAAGGAAAAGTCCAAGGAATATATTAATTTCAGGTTTAATTTAATAATAAGAGATTTGAAGAACTTTACAAATTTCATTAGTGAGTTAAAACAAAAAGAAATAAAATTTAAAATTATTAGACATGAGGACAACTGGTTAAAGGAACGTAATGCTTTCACACAAAAAATCTTTAGATATTTTAAAAAAAACTAACGCACTTTTAGAAGGGCATTTTGTTCTTTCATCAGGCCTGCATTCCTCAAAATATATTCAATGTGCTAAGTTGCTAAGTTTTCCAAATTTAGCAAAAGAAATTTGCTCTTCATTAGCAAAGAAAATTAAGAAAAAATTTAAATCCATCGATTTAATTTTATCACCAGCTATGGGAGGTGTAATTATCGGTTATGAAATTGGAAAATTATTAAAAAAAGAAACAATATTTTGTGAAAGAGTTAATGGTTTATTTACATTAAGAAGGGGCTTCCATATTGAGAAGGGGGCCAAAGTTCTTATTATAGAGGATGTTATTACAACAGGTAAATCAAGTTTAGAATGTGTAAAATTAATTACAAAATCAGGTGGCAAACTCCTAGGATTTGCATCTATTATAGATAGATCAACAAAAAAATCTTTAAAGATAAAAAAAAAAATTATTTCCCATATGAAAATAGATGTTCCAGTTTTCAAAAAAAATAATTTACCAGTAGATCTTAAAAATACTCCAATTACTGTACCTGGAAGTAGGTTTATTAAGTGAAAAGACTAGGTGTAAATATTGATCATGTAGCAACCGTTAGAAACGCAAGAGGTTCAACTCATCCTGATCCTTATAATATGGCTAAACATGCTATGGAATGTGGGGCTCATTCAATAACAATACACTTAAGAGAAGATAGGCGACATATAAATGATTTAGATGTCATTAAAATTTGTAAAAATAAAAAAATCATAACAAATTTAGAAATTTCACTAAATGATGAGATATTAAGTATAGCGCTTAAAAATAAACCTAATTTTGTCTGCATTGTACCAGAAAAAAGAAAAGAAGTAACAACAGAAGGGGGTTTGAATTTATCAAAAAATATTCAGAAAATTAAAAAGATAATCTCAAAATTTAAAAAAAAAAATATACGAACTAGTTTATTCATTGACCCTAACTTAAAGGATATCAAGTTTGCAAAAGAACTAAATGCTGATTGTGTAGAGTTGCACACGGGGAAGATTTCAAATTTAATCAAGAATAATAAAAATCATAGTTATGAATATAAGAAAATTATGAAATGCTGTGTACTTGCAAACAAAATTGGATTAGAAGTTCATGCTGGTCATGGATTAGACTATAAAACTACTGCAATTTTATCTAAACTTAAAGAAATTCAAGAATTTAACATCGGTCATTTTATTATAGGTGAATCTATAGTTCATGGTCTTAAGAATACGATTAAAAAATTTAAAAAGATTTCTAATAGATAAAAATGAAAATATTAGGCATAGGTGTTGATATAGTTGATAATTTAAGAATTAACAAATCTTTAAAAAAAAACCTGTTTGTTAATAGAGTTTTTTCGAACACTGAAATTTCATTAGCAAAAAAAATAAAAGATAAAAAAAGCTATTATTCAAAAAGATTTGCTGCAAAGGAAGCATTTGCCAAAACAATAGGTACAGGTTTTAGATACAATCTTAGTTTCAAAGATATAGCTATAGTTAATGACAAGCTTGGTAAACCATCATTCCTAATTACAGAAAAAATAAAAAAAATTGTTAAAAAACAATTTAAGACCTCTTCTTTTGATTTCTTTCTATCAATTTCAGATGAAAAAAAATATTCTATTGCTTACGTGGTTTTACAAAAAAAATAATGATAAATAAAAAAATTATAATTGAAAATATTAAAACAATTTTTTATGCTTTAATTATAGCCATAGTTATTCGATCTCTTTTTATTCAACCTTTTTATATACCTTCCTCTTCGATGGAGCCTAGTTTGTTAATTGGTGACAGATTGTTTGTTACTAAATACTCATATGGTTATAGCAAACATTCATTCCCATTTAGCCCACCAATTATTACGGAAAGATTATTTCCAAAAGCACCAAAAATGGGTGATGTGGTAGTTTTTAAGACTACTAGAGATAATAGAACAGATTTTATTAAAAGGTTGATTGGTTTGCCAGGTGACCGCATTCAATTTATTAATGGTAATGTTTATATTAATAATAATGAGATCCCCAAGTCTATAATTTCCAATTCAGATACTATTTATTGTGGTAACAAAGTAAAAGTTAATACTTTTCAGGAAATTCTTCCAAATGGTAAAACTCATAAAACTGTTTATTATAAAAATGATAGTTTTCAAGACACGGGCGTATACATTGTTCCTGAAAAACATTATTTCTTTTTAGGTGATAATAGAGACTGTTCTGGTGATAGTAGATTTTTGACAGGACTGGGCTATGTTCCTGAGGTAAACCTTGTTGGTAAGGCAAGGTTTATTTTTTTCTCATCTGATTTCAGAATAGGTAGTATTTTTTCTTTTTGGAAATGGCATAAAACAATTAGATTTGATAGATTTTTTAAAAGTATTATTTGATGAAAATAAGTCCCTCAAACCTTGAAAAAAAATTAAAACTCAAGTTTACAGATCAAAAACTTTTAACAAAAAGTTTAACTCATAAAAGTTTTGACTCTAAAAATAATAATGAAAAAATTGAATTCTTAGGTGATAGGGTTTTGGGATTGATTATTGCAAAGAAATTATTAGAAATTTACCCGGAAGAAAAAGAAGGGATATTAGACAAAAAATTTGCATCATTAGTAAATAAAAGAAAATGTTTAGAAATTGCAAAAAAAATTGAATTGGAAAAATATATTTTATTTTTTAACCCTAAAAATAAAAAAATAGTAATTGAGGATAAGGTTGTTGCCGATTGCTTAGAGGCGTTAATTGGTGCTATTTATCTTGATAAAGGCTTAAATTTCTCTGAAAAATTTATTCTTAACTTATGGAGCGAACATATAACAGCAAGCGTTGTAACGCAGATTGATGCTAAGACTAAGCTTCAAGAACATTCACTAAAGGTCTTTAAAGTTTTACCCATCTATAAATTAATATCAAACACAGGACCCAGACATAAACCACTATTCAAAGTTGCTGTAAAATTAAGAGATACTAAATTTTTTACATCCGAAGGAACATCCAAAAAAGATGCTGAACAAAATGCTGCATCTTTATGTTTTGAAAGTATCTTAAAAGAATGAATTGGGATGATAACGCTTATTTAATTTCTAAAAATCGCTATAGTGAAAATTCTATTATTGCTGAAGTCTTCACTGAAAATCATGGAAAGATATCAGGAATAATATTTGGTGGAACGTCTAAAAAGATAAAAAATTATTTACAAATAGGAAATAAAATCCATGTAAATTATAATACTAAAAGTCCAACACGTATTGGTTATTTTAAAATAGAAATTATAAAAGCTTTAACACCACTATATTTTGATGAAAATCAAAAACTATCTTGTATTACTTCAGCAATGAATCTAATAAAACTCCTTACAGCAGAGGCTCAGTCTAATAAGGAGATCTTTCTTTTAGTTGATAAATTTTTTGAGATATTAACCTCTAATGACTGGATTAAAGAATATATTTTTTGGGAATTGGAATTACTCAAATTATTAGGATATGACCTTGAATTAAAAAACATGGTTGAAAAAGAAGTTATTGATGAAAAAGTAAATTATTTTGTTAAGTCATCAACAGAAAAAAAAACTATTCCTAATTTTTTGATAGATAAAAGTTATAATCATATTGATTTAAAAAATTTACTTAAGGGGTTAAACCTTGTCAGCGATTATCTTGAAAAAAGTATTTTAAAACCAAATAATTTAAATCTTCCGATTTCCAGAACTCATTTTATCAATCTTTTAAAGTAATTTTATTTGATTAGACTGTCTATTCTATCTGCGTAATAACTTACTATTGCGTTTGCTCCAGCTCTTTTAAATGATATTAAACTTTCTATAACAGAGTTTTTGTCTATTAGACCTTTTTGAATACTATTACTAAGAAGACTGTATTCACCAGATACTTGATAAGCTAATACTGGAATTTTAAAATTATCCTTAATAGTTTTAATAATATCTAGATAAGGCATTCCAGGTTTGACCATAACCATGTCGGCACCTTCCTTGATATCTAAGGAAACTTCTCTAATAGCCTCATTACTATTTCTAAAATCCATTTGGTAATTTTTTTTATCACTTTTTAATAAACCTTTTGAGCCAACGGCATCTCTAAATGGTCCATAAAAACTTGAGGCATACTTAACTGCATAAGATAGTATCTGAACCATTTCATGACCTTCTTTATCTAAAGCTTTTCTAATTTTTCCAATTCTTCCATCCATCATGTCAGAAGGTGCAAGTACATCACAACCAATTTCAGCCTGAAGTAATGATTGATTAATCAAAACTTTAATAGTTTCATCATTAAGAACGTATCCAGATTTTATTAAACCATCATGACCATGTGATGTGTAGGGATCTAAAGCTACGTCGCACATGATACCTATGTCATTTTTGTATCTTTTCTTGATATATTGAATAGCTTTACAAACAAGGTTGTCCTCATTTAAGGCTTCTGTTCCAATTGCGTTTTTTAAAGATTTTTTTGTGGAGGGAAACAATGCAACCATAGGTATTTTATTTTTGATTGCCTTATCAACAATGATCCCAAGTTTGTCTATTGTATACCTGTAAATATCAGGCATTGTTTTAATTGATTTTTTTGTATTTTTCCCGTCTATCAAAAATATAGGTAATATAAAATCACTTGCTGAAAGGCTATTTTCTTGAATTAACCTTCTAGACCAATCATTTTTTCGACTTCTTCTTAGTCTTAAGTTGGGATAATTACCTGTAATCATTTTTTTAATTTATTTTTATAATGCGACAAATGTATTATACAAATATATATTAAACTGGGTAAAAAACAATCTACATGACTTTAAATAATAAAAATATTCTAAATTTGGATCTAAAAAAAGAAGAAAAAATTTTAGATTTTAGTGACTTTCAAAAGCAAAATATTAAATTCGATATTGATAAATTACAAGAATCGTACAATCAGATTGTTCAAACTAAAAAATTTGAAGATGGTGGGGGTATAGCTCACTTTGGAGCCATTTCTCTAACACAAATTCCTGGTGATCCGGATTCTGTAAAGGGAAGTAAGGCTAGAGGTGTTTATTGGACTAAGCCAGACAAGTCTGGGAAGGAAGTTTCAAGAGATGTTACAATTGATGAGTCAGCCTATTCTGAGTTTATAAAAGATTATGAAAATACTTATTTTAAAGAAGTCTTTGATGTTCTTTCTTTAAAATATAAATTAGGTAGAGTTAGAATTTTGCTAAAAGAACCAAGATCTACATTAAGTTGGCATAGAGACCCAGAGCCAAGATTACATATACCAATAATTACTAACCCTGGTGCTATCATGGTAGTAGATCATGTAGCAAAACATATGCCAGCAGATGGATCTGTTTGGATTACTAATAATACAAAATACCATAATGCTTTTAATGGTGGTG
>Ga0307986_10004088_pt1 | contig 9981 bp, 10 predicted proteins | sample EllFjometageno82_FD_203170 | JGI IMG/M metagenome (GOLD analysis project Ga0307986, IMG submission 203170) | Marine microbial communities from Ellis Fjord, Antarctic Ocean - #82 | ecosystem: Environmental > Aquatic > Marine > Unclassified | place: Southern Ocean | collected 2014-10-09
TATAACAAAACAAAAAAAATAATATGAAACCATTTACAAATAAACATTCTCACGAAGCAAAAGAAAGAGCAGCGCTAATGAACGATATGCCTATAGATAACAGAGGCGTAGGTCAAATGAACACTAGCGCACTACTTGACGCTGGTCATGGAGGTAAAGGTCATCCTCATGACCCAAAACAAAAAGAAAAACCTATTGTTCCAGTACAAGCTAGTGATTCTTTAGGAAATATATATAACATAGATGTAAGGTCAGGTAGTCCTTATGAAAAAATGTTCATAGATTTAGGAGCCATTCCAAGTGTATTTAGACCTGGACAGGGTTTTACAGAAGGAACTGATCCTAGAGCTTCAAACCTTTCTAAAAAAGAACAAGCCGAAAGACTTAAAGCTGCTCAAGAAAGACCAGGAGGATTTTAAATGTGGAAAGTACTACTAGGTCTTTTAAAAGGAGGTGAAGGTAGGAAGTCTGTAGCTGGAGGTTTAGCTTGGGAAATAAGAGAAGCTATTAAAGGTAAAGAACTTGATCCTGAAAAACTAATAGAACTTCAAACCAAGATAAATCTAGCTGAAGCTTCACATCGAACTTTGTTCGTTGCCGGATGGCGACCGTTTATAGGTTGGATATGTGGGTTTGCGTTAGCTTATAACTTTGTTATCAGAGATTTATTTATATGGATAACTAAAACAACAGACGCACCACCACCATTACAAATGGAACATTTAATGACCGTACTTCTAGGTATGCTAGGATTAGGAGGTCTTCGAACATACGAAAAAATAAAAGACAAAGTAAAATAAAAAATTATGTATCAAAAAAATCAAAGTGATTTCACTACAAGTGCTATTGATCTTCTTTTAGTTTCTACATTAAAAGCGGAAAATGTATTATTAGCAAACGCGGCTTTAGCTAGCACTGTAGCTAATTTACCAGCCAGTTCAACGGCTGTTGTTTATGCAGATGGCGGAACGTTCACAGGTTCAGCAACTAAAAGCACACTAGGAACTACCGCAGGCGCTTTGTATCAAGTAACATCAGCAGCAGATGGAACAGTAGCCAGTATAACAGTAATTACTAAAGGACCTAACTTTGCAGCAGGTAAAACTATTACGTTTAGTTCAACCGCTTTAAAACAAGGTTTTGGAGTTCAAGATCCAGCTATAACAGGAGTAATAACATATACTCCAGCGACTGCTAATTTAGAGTCACCAAGCACAAACTTCACCCAACAGCCAGTAGCTCTATATGTTGGAGTTGGAGGTGATATAACTGTGACACTAGCGAGTGATTCAGCTGAAGTTAAATTTGTAGGTGTAGCAGCTGGAACTTTTTTAGACGTGCTATGTACAAGTGTTAACACTGCAGCAGCTGGAAGCCCAACATCAGGATTACTAGCCCTTAGATAAAAATAATAACAACTATCAATTAAATTAAATCAAATGAAAAAAGTAGAAAGTAAAGAAGTAAGTAAAATTACAGACGAGCAATTAGAAGTAATTACAAAGCATCAAAAAGATTTAAACAAATCTTTAACTAACATTGGCTTTTTAGAGACTCAAAAGCATAGCTTATTACATGAGTACGCTGGAATTGTAGATGACATTGAAAAATACAAAAAAGAATTAGAAGATGTTTACGGGGCTATCAATATCAACATTGAAGACGGAACATACACTGAAATTGAAAAAGAAGAATAGTGGACCACATCATAAGAAAAATCAGCATTGGTTCTGATTATAAAAATGATGCTATGCACTATGCAGTTGGTCAGTCTGTATATGGAGGACATACGATATCTCATATTCTTTTCGAAGAAGAAGAGCAATCATACAATATCCATATAAAAAAGAGTGATGAGATCTTGCCTTGGAAGAAGTTTAATAAAAACATGGCAGTATCAATTGAATACGATTTAGAATATTAATGAATAGTATTCACCAGTTTATAGTAAAACCTATAGGTGAAAGATATAATAATGAAATAACTATTGGTGATAAAAAGCTAATAGTTAATTCTAGTATCTCTGACCATAAGTTTGTAAATAGAGAAGCAGAAATAATAGCCACGCCATTAGCTTATAAAACTAAGTTAAAGAAAGGCGATAGAGTTATAGTTCATCATAATCTATTTAGAAGATACTATGATTTAAAAGGTAAGTCAGTTAATAGCACAAAGTTTTTTAAAGATGATATGTGTTTTGCCTCTATAGATCAAGTGTATATGAAAAAGAGTAATAACTCTTGGGAAACTCTAGATAACTACTGCTTTGTTAAGCCTGTGGTTGATAAGGATGATTCTAACTTAAGTAAGCTTAAAAAGTGCGTTGGTATAGTCAAATATAATAATAGCACCTTAGAAGCTCTTAAAATCAGCAATGGAGATTTAGTCGGATTTAAAAAGAACAGAGAATTTGAGTTCTTAATTGACGGCGAGGTACTTTATTGTATGCAATCAAATGATATTTTAATTAAGTATGAAAATAAAGGAAACGAAACTGAATATAATCCAAGCTGGGCAAATAGCAGTTGAAGAACTTATAAAAGTAGCGAAAGAAAAGATCGTAGACTCAGAAGATGATATCTCAGCTGATAGACTTAAAAACGCTGCTGCTACTAAAAAATTAGCTATATTTGATGCTTTTGAGATTTTATCTAGAATAGAAGAAGAAGAGAATATAATAAACGAAAAACCAACAGAGAAGAAAGTGGAAACTTTCAAAGGTTTTGCGGAAGGAAGATCTAAGTAATGTACGAACAAAGCTTGTATCACGTGGTAGAAGACCACATAAAGCCTAAAGTCATTAATAGACTTAATAGGCTTAAAAAATGGAAATACGGTTACGACAAAGAACATGATGTTATTGTGGTTAGCAAAACAGGGCAAATAGGTGAAATATATAGTATACAAAACTTATTGATAGCTCTGCCTTTGGCTGAAGAAGTTTATAAATGCTCTAAAAAAGTAACAGAGCAGCGATGGAATGTTTTAGATTATCCAGCTGAATTAAAAAGAATTAATACAGTATATGAATGGAATCAAAAACCTATAGCATTTAAAGAAAAGCACTATGACTATATTAACAAAGAGTTCGTTAGGCGTGAAGAAGGTTATTGGTACTATAACAAAGGCGTTCCTACTTATATTACTGGTTCTCACTACATGTACTTGCAGTGGACTAAAATTGATGTGGGGCACGCAGACTTTAGAGAATCAAACAGATTATTTTATATATTCTGGGAGGCTTGTAAGGCAGATTCAAGATGCTACGGATTGTGCTACCTTAAGAATAGACGCTCAGGCTTCTCTTTCATGGCTTCATCGGACACCGTTAACCAGGCAACAATATCAAGAGATGCAAGGTTTGGTATCCTTAGTAAATCAGGAGCTGATGCGAAAAAGATGTTTACCGATAAGGTGGTACCCATCTCAATCAACTATCCTTTCTTTTTCAAACCAATACAGGACGGGATGGAACGCCCCAAGACGGAGCTATCGTATAAAGTCCCGTCGAAGAGACTCACTCGTAACTCCATTAAGGAGACAACCGAGGATCTCCAGGCCGGTCTTGACACCACGATCGACTGGAAGAACACAGGGGACAACTCCTATGATGGAGAGAAACTCAAGCTCCTTGTCCACGATGAATCGGGTAAATGGGAGAGGCCGGATAACATCCTCAACAACTGGCGTGTCACAAAAACAACATTAAGATTAGGTAGAAGAATCGTCGGTAAATGTATGATGGGTTCTACTTCAAACGCATTAGATAAAGGTGGAGAAAACTTTAAAAAGCTATACGAAGCTTCGGATGTCAACAAAAGAAACCGCAACGGTCAGACTAGCTCAGGACTATATAGTATGTTCGTACCTATGGAATGGAATTACGAAGGATACATCGATTCTTATGGATTACCTGTATTCGACACTCCAAAAAAACCAATCAAAGGTATTGACGGAGAAGACATCGACATCGGTGTAATATCACATTGGGAAAACGAAGTTGATGGTTTAAAAGATGATCAAGACGGTTTAAATGAATATTATCGTCAGTTTCCAAGAACAGAGAAACACGCTTTTAGAGACGAAGCTAAAGAATCTTTGTTTAATTTGACTAAAATATACGAGCAAATAGATTATAATGAAGATCTTCGTAACACAAACGTAGTTACTCAGGGTAATTTTCAATGGGAAGGTGGGATTAAAGATACTAGAGTAATGTTTATGCCAAGTAAAAATGGCAGATTTTTTGTTAGTTGGGTTCCTCCAGTTGGATTACAGAATAGATACAATATAAAAAACAATATAAAATACCCTGGAAATGAACACTGCGGAGCTTTTGGATGCGATAGTTATGATATATCTGGTACTGTTGATGGTAAGGGTTCTAAAGGAGCTTTGCACGGATTAACTAAGTTTTCGATGGAAGACGTGCCGCCTAATTTGTTCTTTTTAGAATACATATCTAGACCACAGACTGCTGATATATTCTTCGAAGATGTTCTTATGGCTTTGATATTTTATGGCATGCCTATATTGGCAGAGAATAACAAACCTAGACTCTTATATTACATGAAAAGAAGAGGTTACAGAGGTTATTCTATGAATAGACCTGACAAGGTTATGCATAAATTATCAGTAACAGAAAGAGAAATAGGTGGAATACCTAATTCAAGTGAAGATATAAAGCAAGCTCATGCAGCTGCTATTGAAGATTATATAGAAAACCATGTTGGCCTTGGGCAAGATGGATATGGAAATACATATTTTCAAAGAACGTTAGAAGACTGGGCTAAGTTTAATATAAACAATAGAACAAAACACGATGCTTCTATTAGTTCTGGTTTAGCTATAATGGCATGTAATAAACATAGATATACACCTGTTGCAAAAAGAGTAATATCACAAGTATCATTAGGTTTTAGAAAATATAACAATACAGGTGAAAATTCAAAAATAATATAATAAATGGTCTATACTAACAATAACAGCATCTTTCCAGATCAGGTGGTACCTGAAGAAGAAAAGAAATCATTTGAATATGGTTTAGCTGTTGGAAACGCTATTGAACAAGAGTGGTTTAGAAACAACAGTGGACAGAATAGGTTTTCCTATAATTTCCAAAACTTTAATAGACTAAGATTATACGCTAGAGGCGAACAGCCTGTGCAGAAATATAAAGATGAGTTATCAAATAACGGTGATTTGTCTTACTTAAATTTAGACTGGAAACCAATACCTGTTTTATCTAAGTTTGTAGATATAGTTGTAAACGGCATGACAGACAAAGGTTATGAAATAAAATCTTTTGCTTCAGATCCTTTTGCTACACAACAAAGAACTGATTTTGCTTTTAAAGCATTAAGAGATATACAACAAAAAGCTAACATAGAAGAATTAGCTGGACTTACTGGTAAAAACTTTTACGCATCTGCAGACCCAGAAAGTTTACCTAAAGATCCAGGTGAACTTGACTTATATATGCAACTTAATTACAAGCAAAGCATAGAAATAGCTGAAGAAGAATTAATAAATAATGTTCTTGATTTTAACAAATACAGTGAAACTAAAAAAAGATTAGCTTACGATTTAACTGTACTAGGTATTGCTGCTAGTAAAACTAGTTTTAATTTAGCGGAAGGAGTAAAAGTAGATTATGTTAATCCAGCTAATTTAGTTTATTCTGCTACAGATGATCCTAATTTTGAAGACATATATTATGTTGGTGAAATAAAAAGCTTAACACTTCCTGAGATTAAAAAAATGTTTCCTTACTTAACTAACGATGAGTTAGAAAGAATACAAAAATATCCAGGTCGCCAAAACTACGCTCAAAGTGATTGGCAGGTTAATAGCGACGTTAATCAACATCAAGTATTGTTTTTTGAATACAAAACATACCACGATCAAGTATTTAAAATAAAACAAACAGAGCAAGGATTAGAAAAAGTTTTAGAAAAACAAGATACTTTTAATCCTCCTCCAAATGATAACTTTGAAAGAGTAGCAAGATCTATAGAGGTTTTATATACTGGCGCAAAAATACTAGGCATGGCTGACACTATGCTAGAATGGAAATTGTCTGAAAACATGACAAGACCATCGGCTGATATTACAAAAGTTAATATGAATTATTGTATATCTGCTCCTAGAATGTATCAAGGACGTATAGAGTCTTTAATTAGTAGAACTACTGGTTTTGCTGATATGATACAATTAACGCATCTTAAATTACAGCAAGTATTAGCTAGAATGGTGCCGGATGGTGTTTATGTTGATGTTGACGGTTTAGCAGAAGTTGATTTGGGTAATGGAACAAACTACAATCCAGCAGAAGCATTAAACATGTATTTTCAGACTGGTACTATAGTTGGTAGATCACTTACTCAGGACGGTGAAATGAATCGAGGTAAAGTGCCAATTCAAGAACTTCAAAGCTCTTCAGGTATATCTAAGATTCAAGCTATGATACAAACGTATCAATATTATCTTCAAATGATTCGCGATGTAACCGGACTAAATGAAGCTAGAGACGGAAGCACACCTGATAAAAACGCATTAGTTGGTTTACAAAAACTAGCTGCAGCAAACTCCAATACAGCAACGAGACATATATTACAGTCTTTAATGTATATAACTATAAGAACTTGTGAAAACATAAGTTTAAGAGTTGGTGATATGCTTCAATTTCCATTAACTAGACAGTCTTTGATAGGTAGTATAAATAGCTTTAACGTAGCTACGCTTAATGAAATTGACAATTTACACATGCACGACTTTGGCATCTTCTTAGAATTAGAACCTGAAGAAGAAGAAAAAGCTCAATTAGAGAAAAGCATACAAATTGCCCTTCAAACTCAAAGTATTAGTTTAGCAGACGTTATAGATATACGTCAGATACAGAATACTAAACTAGCTAACGAGGTAATAAAGTCTAGACAGACAAAAAAAGCAGAGCAAGAACAGGCTGCTCAAATGGCCAACATACAAGCTCAAGCTCAGGCTAATGCAGAGTCTGCAGAAAAAGCAGCTGTATCTGAAGTTCAAAAACAACAAGCTTTAGCTCAAACAGAAATTCAAATTCAACAAGCTAAATCTCAATTTGAAATACAGCGCATGGAGCAAGAAGCATTAATTAAAAAACAATTAATGGCAGAAGAGTTTCAATATCAACTGCAACTAGCACAAATAAATATGGACGCTCAAAAACAAAAAGAAGCTGAAATTGAAAACAGAAAAGATCAAAGAGTAAAGATACAAGGTACTCAACAGAGTGAACTTATAGATCAAAGACAAAATGATTTGTTACCTAAGAATTTTGAATCAGGTAATGATGGTTTAGGTGGATTTGATTTAGAGCAATTTACCCCAAGATAGGGATTATTAATTTTTATTATATTATATTATGTCAGAAGAAGTAAAACAAGAAGGTGAATTTAAAGTAAAGCATACTATGCCTAAATACAAGGACATGGGAGCTATTCCAGAAATCACTAAAGTAGATTTAACTAAAAAACCAACAGAAGATGCCATTTCAATCGGAGAAACAGAAAAAGTGGTTGATGATAAACAAACCGGAGATATACCTAAAGTGGAAGAACAAGTACGGGAGTCCAGCGAGATTACTAAAGTTGAAATCAAAAGCGAAGAAGTAGAATCTCCATTAGAATTAATAGAAGATGAAAGTGATAACGCTGAGGAGATCACAATGGTTGGAGGCACTGAAAGTCCCAACACCTCACAGGAACAAAAAGAAGTATTACCGCAAACTGAAGCACAAAACGTACCAGAAAACTTAGAGAAGTTAGTTTCTTTTATGAAAGAAACAGGTGGAACTATAGATGACTACGCTAGATTAAACGCAGACTACAGCAATGTAGATAGTGAGTCGTTGCTAAGAGAATATTACAAACAAGCTAAACCACATTTAGATTCAGAAGAAATTAACTTCGTAATTGAAGACTCTTTTAGTTTTGATGAAGATTTAGACGAAGCAAGAGATATTCGAAAGAAGAAACTTGCATATAAAGAAGAGGTTGCAAAAGCTAAAAGCTATTTAGATTCGCTTAAGGATAAATATTACTCAGAAATCAAGTTGAGACCTGGGATTAATCCTGAGCAACAAAAAGCTACAGACTTTTTTAACCGATACAACGAAGAGCAAGAGCTCAGTAAAGTTAACCAAGAAAGGTTCCGTAGCCAGACAGACGAGCTTCTCAACAACGAATTCAAAGGTTTTGATTTTAAGGTTGGAGAGAAAAAGTTTAGATATGGCGTTAAAGATCCTGTTAAGGTTGCAGATAACCAAAAAGACATTTCTACATTCATTAAGACGTTCTTAAACGATAAAGGAGAAGTTGTTGATACAAAAGGTTATCATAAAGCTTTATACGCAGCACGCAACGCTGACACTATAGCTAATCATTTTTATGAGCAAGGTAAAACTGATGCAATTAAAAGTCAATTAGCTAAATCTAAAAACATAACTACAGAACCTCGAGCTACGCAAGATGGTAATGTATTTGTCAATGGATTAAGAGTAAAAGCAATTAGCGGTCTTGATTCTTCAAAGCTTAAGATTAAAACAAGAAAATTTAACAATTAAAATTAAACTATTATGGCTTTAAGTCCACAATTCGGTTCGATAGTACCTTCGCAAGCACAACAATTGCTAGCGACAAACTATTTAGCGTTTAACACAGGCGCTGGTAATGATTTTGCACAACAGTATCTACCTGAAATCTACGAACAAGAAGTAGAGCGTTACGGAAACAGAACTCTTTCTGGATTCTTACGTATGGTTGGAGCTGAAATGCCAATGACATCAGATCAAGTTATTTGGTCAGAACAAAACAGATTACACATTGCATATGACAACTGTGCTAACGCAATTGCTGGTGGCGTATCAACTATTACTATTCCAGTAAGAGCAGCTGCCGCTGGTCTTCCTGCTATTACTAATGTGGTATCTCCGGGGCAAACTATAGTTGCTTTGGATGGTGCTGGAAATGAACTTAAATGTATCGTTACTAGCAGCACAACAAACACTGGTGCTCTTATTGTTGCTCCTTATACTGCTCAGACTACAGCTGCTTTAGGTGCTATAGTTAAGATATTTGTATATGGTTCTGAATTTAATAAAGGATCACAAACAAACAACTGGAATGGTGTAGCTGGAGCACAAGTTGGTACTACTAATATTAGTATTGACCCTGCTTTTACTCAATTCTCTAACTCTCCTATCATTATTCGTAATACTTACACTATAAACGGTTCTGACATGGCTCAGATTGGTTGGGTAGAAGTTGCTACTGAAGACGGAACATCTGGATACCTATGGTACTTAAAAGCTGAATCTGAAACTCGTTTACGTTTTGAAGACTACTTAGAAATGAGCGTTATTGAAGGCGAGCTTGCTAGTGCTGCTGGTGCTGGATCTGCTGCAAATGCAGGATTCAAGGGTACTGAAGGTATGTTTGCTGCTATACAGTCTAGAGGTAATGTTGAAGTTGGATTTAGCGGCGCAAGCGGTTTAGACGACTTTGATGAGATTTTAAAGAACTTAGATACTCAAGGAGCTATTGAAGAGAACATGCTATTTTTACAGCGTCAAACTTCATTAGAATTTGATAACATGCTAAGTGCTGTGTCTCAAGGATCTCAAGGTGGTACTGCTTACGGATTGTTTGAAAACTCTGAAGAAATGGCATTAAACCTAGGGTTTAGCGGTTTCCGTAGAGGATCTTATGATTTCTACAAAACTGATTGGAAATACTTAAATGATGCTTCTACTCGTGGTGCTCAAACAGGACCATCTTCTATAGAAGGTGTACTAGTACCAGCTGGAACTTCTACGGTATACGATCAAATTTTAGGAACTAACATTCGTAGACCATTCTTACACGTGCGATACAGAGCTTCTCAAACAGAAGATCGTCGTATGAAGTCTTGGTTAACTGGATCAGCAGGTGGTGCTTTCACAAG
>Ga0307986_10004089_pt1 | contig 9976 bp, 6 predicted proteins | sample EllFjometageno82_FD_203170 | JGI IMG/M metagenome (GOLD analysis project Ga0307986, IMG submission 203170) | Marine microbial communities from Ellis Fjord, Antarctic Ocean - #82 | ecosystem: Environmental > Aquatic > Marine > Unclassified | place: Southern Ocean | collected 2014-10-09
AAGACAAAATCATTATTATAGATTTTGGTTCACAAGTTACAAAATTAATTGCAAGAAGAATTCGAGAATATAAAGTTTTTTCAGAAATTTTGACACTAAAAGATTTGAAAAAAAAAAATATATTTAAAAATACTAAAGGAATAATATTATCAGGAGGTCCTTCAACTGTTATTGGATATAAATTTCCAAATATTTTAAAAGAAGTTTTTGATTTAGATATCCCTATACTAGGTATTTGTTATGGAATGCAATTGATTGCAAAAAACTTTAAAGGGAAAGTCAGGTCTAGTATTAAAAAAAGAGAATTTGGTAGAGTAGTTTTATCTAAGTCTAAAGATTCTTTGTTAACGAAAGGTTTTTTTTTCAAAAATAAGCGTAAAGTTTGGATGAGTCATCAAGATTCAGTATACAAATTACCTAAAGGATTTACAAAAATTGCAGCAACTAGTGAGTCGTCTATGACAATAATAGAAAATAAAAAAAAAAATATATACGGAATTCAGTTTCACCCTGAAGTTACGCATACAGAAAATGGAAGTATTATTTTTAAAAATTTTATTTTTAATATCTGTAAAACAAAAAAACAGTGGAAAATTAATTCAGAAAAAGAAAGAATTATAAAAGAAGTTAAAATTATAGTTAATAAAGATAAAGTTATTTGTGCTCTATCTGGTGGTGTTGATAGTAGTGTAGTAGCTTTATTAATACATCAAGCTATAGGTAAAAAACTGAAATGTATCATGGTTGATACTGGCCTGATGAGAAAAGATGAGTTTAAGTCAACTTTTAAAATTTTTAAAAATAAATACAAACTTAATGTTAAAATTATAAACGCATCGAAAATTTACTTTAAAAAACTTAAGAATGTAACTGATCCTGAAAAAAAAAGAAAAATTATAGGTGGCCTTTTTATTAAGATTTTTGAAAATGAAGCTAAGAAATACAATGATGTAAAGTTTTTAGCTCAAGGAACTTTATACCCTGATATTATAGAAAGTAAATCGGCTACAGGAAGTAACACATCAAAAATTAAATCACATCACAATGTAGGAGGCCTTCCAACAAAAATGAATTTAAAATTAATAGAACCCCTAAAAGAATTATTTAAAGATGAAGTTCGTGTATTAGGAGAGTCAGCCGGCCTAGTTAAAAGTATATCCAACAAACACCCTTTTCCTGGACCTGGTTTGGCTATAAGAATAATAGGTAATATCACACCACAAAAAGTTAAAATTTTACAAGAAGCTGATCACATATTTATCGAGGAACTTATTAAAAATAATTTATATCACAAAATTTGGCAAGCTTACGCTGCATTGCTCCCAGTTAAAACAGTTGGTGTTATGGGAGATTCTAGAACTTATGAATATATTTGCTTGTTAAGAGCTGTTGTTTCTGAAGATGGTATGTCTGCCGACTATTTTAGTTTTCCTAAAAAGTTTTTAGACAAAATATCTAGTAAGATTATAAATGGAGTGAATGGTATTAACCGTGTAGTTTATGATATAACCTCAAAGCCACCGAGCACAATTGAGCTAGAATAACGTGAATAAAATTTATAAAATAATTAACTTAAAAAATAAGAAACCAATAGTCTGTCTAACAGCTTACTCTAAGCCGTTTGCAAAAATTCTTGATAACTACTGTGATATTGTTTTAGTCGGAGATTCTCTAGCTACAGCCATGCTTGGAATGAAAAGTACTCACCATATTAATGTCGATACAATGATACAGCATGGTATCAGTGTAAAATCCAATCTCAGTAAAGCCATTTGTATTATTGATATGCCCGCTAATTCTTATAAGAACATTAAACAAGCAAAAAAAAATGCTAGACTAATATTCAACAAAACTAAATGTGACGCGGTTAAAGTAGAATGTAATGGAAATAATTTTGATATCATTAAAAGTATTGTTGATATCGGTATACCAGTAATGGGACATATAGGTTTTACACCTCAGTATTTTAAAAAATTTAAGGTACAGGGTGTTTTAGCCCAAGATCGAAAAAAATTGTTATATCAAGCAGCCAGAAACCAAGAAGCAGGGGTTTTTAGCATAGTGTTAGAGTGCATTAATGAATCAACAGCCAAAGCGATCACTAAATCATTAAAAATACCAACTATAGGTATTGGAGCCTCAGCTCATTGTGATGGTCAAATCTTAGTAACTGATGACATGTTAGGATTAAGCGGTTTTTACCCAAAATTTGTAAAAAAATTTGCTAACTTAAATAATATAATTGAAATAGGAGTTAAAAAATATAGAAAAGCAGTACTTAATAAAGAATTTCCAAATAAAAAAAATATATTTTAAAATATGTCAGATACTACGCAAAAGAAAAATTTACTGATCAAAGCCTCTATATTTGTAAAAAATAATATTAAAATTTTTACTATTTTATTAATAATTCTTTTCTCCTTTTTATTTACGTTTTTGTTTTATAAAAATGTTCAAAAAAATAATAATATTGAGATTTCAGAGCATTATATGCAAGCCTCAATCCTTATAAAACAAAAAAAAATATTTGAAAGTAAACTATTATTAGAATCTATTATAAAAAAAAATCATCAAATTTACTCACCGCTAGCTCTTTATATGATAATAGAAAATGAGATTGAAAGTGATACCTCAAAAATTATTAATTTTTTTGATGAAATTTTAAAAAATAGTTCTCTTGATAAAGAAAATTTAAATTTAATAAAAATAAAAAAAGGTATTTATTTAATTAACGAAGATAATGAAGAGTTAATTATAGAGACGCTTAATCCAATTATTAATTCTAACTCTGTATGGAGAAATAGTGCAATTAATTTAATATCAGAATATTTTATATCGAAAAAACAAAAAATTAAATCAGACGAATATATTAAGCTATTAAGCAACGTAACTAATAACTAGCTATCAATGAAGAGCTTTATTTTAACCTTCGTTATCCTAATATTAACATCATGCTCATTCGACAACAAAACTGGGATATGGAAAGATGCCTCAAATATACCAATTGATAACAAAGATAGTGAATCTATTAAAGGAAATGTAAAGAGTAGATACGAAAATATATTTACAAAAAAAAAACAGTATAATGAAGAAAAAAACTTATCAAGTGAATATATACTTAAATTAGACCCTCCAATTAAAATTGAGAATTGGACAGAAGAGTATGGAGCTAAAAGTAATAATATTTCTAATTATGCTTATGGTGGAAACAAAAAACTATTATCTAAAAGCTCAAAATTAAAAAAACTTTCTTCAAATAAGAATATAGTTTTTTATGATAATAATTTAATTACTTTTGACCATAAGGGAAAAATTTTTATTTATTCATTAGATTTAAGAAAAAAAACATTTCAATACAACTTTTATAAAAAAAGTTATAAAAATATTAAAAAAGATATTTATTTAACCACAAGTGAAGATGTTTTGTATGTTGCGGATAATCTAGGCTATATATATGCTATAGATTTAAATAACAGGTCACTTATTTGGGCTAAAAATTATGGAATTCCTTTTAGATCTAATCTGAAAGTCATTGATGAACAAATATTAGTAGCCAACCAGGATAATGTAATTTACTCAATTGATATTAAAACTGGTGATAAGAATTGGCAATTTGCAACAGTTCTTACTTTTTTAAAATCTGATTTTAAAAATAATTTATCTCTTGATGTATTTAATAACAACTTATTTTTTTTGAATACTAGCGGAGAGTTTTATTCTATTAATTATTTAAACCAAAAAATCAATTGGGTTTTAAATTTCAAAAATCGTTCTTTAGCAGAAGATACAAACTTGTTTTTAAGCCAGCCAGTTGTACTAAATAGAAGCGGTGTAGTGATTTCTACAGAGAATTCTGTGTTCAGCTATGACCTACAAAATGGATCTAGAAATTGGATTTTTCCAGCAAGATCTATTTTAAAACCTGTTTTGACTAGTAATTATCTATACATGCTCACTAAAAATAATCTTTTAATTTGCTTAAACAATAAAACGGGTGAAGTTTTGTGGTCAAAGAACATTTACAAAGATATTTTGAAGGGAAAATTAAAGAAAAAAATTGGAACTTTTTTTGATTTTAAAATAAGTGACAATGAACTAAATTTTTTTTCTAAAAATGGATATCTACTATCGTTTAATTTCAGCAGTGGTAATCTTGAATCTATAAAAAAATTAAGCAAAAATGGAATTAGTTCTGAGGTGTTTTTTTTGAATAATAATATGTTTCTAATTGATAATCACAACAAGCTACTAAAGTTTAATTAGCCTAATTATTTGATTTGCCACTTAATAAAGAAAGTTGTGTAATTTTTCCTTCTCCTAGTAAGTCTGTTGGTTTTACAGGGTATTCTCCCGTGAAGTAATGATCGCTTAACTGAGGATAAAGTTTATTTCTCTCTTTAAATCCAAGTGCTTTATACAAGCCCCCTAAACTTAAGAATTTTAATGTTTTAGCATTTATATATTTACACATTTCATCATTATTTTTTCCACTAGCCAACAGTTCTTTTTTTGTAGGCATGTCTACACCATAAAAATCTGGGTACAGAATTTCAGGACAAGCAATTCTTACGTGCACTTCCTTAGCCCCTGCATCATAAAGCATTTTAACTATCTTATGACTTGTAGTGCCCCTGACCAATGAATCATCAACTAATATAATAGATTTATTTTTTACTAGTGTCTGAGTAGCATTTAATTTTAATTTAACACCAAAACTTCTAATGCTTTGTGTAGGCTCAATAAAAGTTCTGCCTACATAGTGATTTCTTATAAGTCCTAATTCAAAACTTTTTTTTGAGTATTGACTGTACCCAAGTGCGGCAGGCACACCTGAATCTGGGACCGGAACTATTAAGTCTGCCTCAATATCTGTTTCTTTTGCTAGTTCTTCGCCCATTTTTTTTCTATATTCATAAGCACATTTGTTATTAAGTAAGCTGTCTGGTCTAGCAAAGTAGATATACTCAAATGCATCTGGCCTTGCTTTTCTTGCCGGAAATGGTTTTAAGCTATTTAATTCACCATTTTCGATTACTACGATTTCACCATTTTCAACTTCTCTTATAAATTTAGCACCTACAATATCTAATGCACAAGTTTCAGATGCAAAGATAAATGAATCTTTTAGTTTTCCAATTACAAGCGGCCTAATACCAAAAGGATCTCTTATGCCAATTAATTTTTTATTAGTCATCACAACTAATGCATATCCACCCTGTATTTGAAATAAGACATCTATGATTTTATCTGTCATTTTATTTCTATTAGATTTTGCTATCAGTTGAACAATAGTCTCAGTATCACTTGTTGTTCTAAAAATAGCACCATCCTTAACAAGATTATTTCTAAGCTCTATTGCGTTCGTTAAATTTCCGTTGTGAGCTATACTTACTCCGCTAGAATAGAGATCGGCGAAAAAAGGCTGAATATTTCTCAAAGAAACCTCTCCAGTTGTAGAATATCGATTATGACCAATTGCTGATTTACCAGGTAATTTTTTTATTATCTCTGGATTAGTAAAATGATCACCCACTAAACCTTGTCTTTTTTCTAAATAAAACTTTTCTCCATCAAACGATGAAATACCACATCCTTCTTGACCCCTATGCTGAAGAGCGTGCAACCCTAATGCCACTAAAGCAGAAGCTTCTTCATGATCTGATACACCAAAAATACCACATTCTTCTTTTGGCTTGTCTGATTTAAATCTTTTCAATTTTTTCCTTGGTTTCTATAATATTTTTATAGGACGGAAACTCGTTATTAAGCAAATTACTGCCTTCTTGAACTACTTTGAAAGACAAAGCTCCTGTTGTTGATATACCCCATTTTTCATAAGGATAAAACCAGTTTAATAAAGAAAAAAAACAGATCGTAACTATATATCCTTTAAAAATTCCAAAAAAAATACCAAATAATTTATCTACAGAACCAACCCCAGTCCATTTTACTGTTCTACCGATAGCTTTTCCTAAAATAATACTAACAAACAATGTTACAACAAATACAACAACACCAATTCCAACTTGGTTAATAAAATCAGAATCTATATAATTACTCACCCATGGCTGAAGCTTAGGTACAAAAATTATTGTTACCAGAATAGAAATTACCCATTTTAATGAAGAAAGAAAACTTAAAGAAAAACCATCTGAAAAACATTTAACTACATTATATAAAATTATTAACACAAAAATAATATCAAAGATCATGAAATCTTCTTTTATAAACTCAATTAAACTATTCATTACCGAAGGGTTTTAGAACTAAAATTAATTTTGGCAACAGAGTTAGCACAGAAATCAATGCTAAAAGCATTGCAATACCAGTAAAGACGCCAAAGTAAATGGTTGGTATAAAGTTAGAGAGCACTAATATAGAAAATCCAAAAACAATAGTAATCGAAGTATTGAGTATAGCCACTCCTACTGTATTGTGACACCTGTCAACTGTTTGGTTGTAGTTTTTTATTTTTTTAAACTCTTCTTTAAATCTGTAGATATAGTGAATACTATTATCCACAGCTATACCAATAGTGATTGCCGCTATTGTTATTGTCATCATATCTAAAGGAATACCAAGAAGACCAATAATTCCTAAAATAAAAAATGCAGCCATGAAGTTGGGTACAACGCCAATAAAAGAAAGCATTAAATTTCTAAAAAGGATTAAGAACATCAGTGAAATTCCAACCATTACAACACCTAAAGTTAAAATTTGAGATTTAAAAAGACTTTGTAATAAATTATTAAAAAGAATTACAACGCCAGCTAACCTATATTCATCCTTTGCTAATCCTACCTTAGAGATTAATTCATCTTTTATTTTATTTATAAGGTCATTTCTTCTTAGGTCTTTTGTAGAATCTTTTATTCTAACACTAATTCTAGCTTCGCTATCTTTTACCGATATATAAGGAGAAATAATTTCTTTTCTAATCTCCTGCGGTATCTTACTATATAAAACCCCAGTTTCTAATGTTTCAAGTTTACTACTAGTTAAATTTTCCGCCACTCTTATAATTGAACCAAAAGACATTACTTTTCCTATTTCTGGTAAAGAATCTAAATAATCATGAACTTTTAAAATTTTATCTATTTTATTTCTTGTAAACCAATATTTAGCCGGATCTTCTTTTTCACCTTGATTATCATCATCCCATTCGGAGAACTCATCGTCTTTTTGTACTTTTTTTTTAATAACAGGAAATTTCAAAATAACATCTAAAGTTGTAGTTCCACCAAGTTTATCATCAATTAGCTTCATACCTTTATAAATTTCAGTTTTTTTATCAAAATAATTAATGAAACTATTTTCAACTTCTAGTTTTGAAATCCCAAATACACTCAAAGTAATTACAATCAAAGCAGAACCAAATATAATTGAGGTATTGTTTTTAGTAAAATTACTAAGCAAATTAGTTATTTTAGATTCTTCTTCTTTCTGATCAATAGAATCTGATTCATTACTAAATGTATTAAGAAGAGCGGGAATTAAAGTAAAAGTTATAATTACAGAAACAATAAGTCCCAATGTCATCATCCAACCAAAATCAATAATAGGTTTAATGCCGCTAAATATTAATGATAAAAAAGCGCAAATAGTAGTTAATGCTGTATAAAGTATTGGCAAAAACATTTTACTACTGGCTTCATAAACCGCTTCTTGAACAGTAAAATTTTTAAATTCTTTTTTAATTTGTAAAAATCTAACTGTAACATGTATATTCATCGCCATATTTAGTATTAGCATTAAAGCGATAAAATTTGAAGAAATCACTGTAACCTTCCAGCCTAGTAAACCCAAAACTCCAACCATTGTAGCTACTGAGAAAGCACAACCCAACAATGGTATAATAACCAATCTAATTTTCTTAAAAATAAACCACAGTGTAATAATAATAAATAAAAAAACTCCTATACCAAAAACAACTATATCACTTTGAACGAATGACATCATATCATCCGTTATCATTGGTAGCCCACCTAAATGTATTTGAGCATTATCGCCATATTTTTTAATTACACTTCTAATCTCAGAGATATTCTGATGGTTTTTTTGGTTATAGAAATTTTTATAAGAGTCATATTCATCAGTAAAAATGTCTCTATTTTTTTTTTGTAAGCTATTTAAATTTCCTTCTAGTTCTAAATTTAAATAATTATTTTTAGTTTTTATTAACTCTTTTAGTTTTTTGTCTTTTTTTAAGTAAACAACTATACCTGATGTTTTGCCATCTTTACTGATAACGTATTCACTATAAATTGGACTTTTAAGAATTTCTTCAAAACCTCTTTCTTTATCTATTTCTGGATATGATAAAGTTTTATAATTTTTTAACCTTTGCATTAAAGGTTCGTCACTATTTTGAAATAGTGGAACATCAATTACTGTAATTACACTATCAACCCACTCAAGCTTCTCTATTTTTGATTTTAGAAACTGAAGATTAATAATTGTTTCTTCATTTGTAAAACTTAATAATGGAGTATAAGTAAGGACAAGATAATCTTTTGAACCATACCTTTCGGTAATTTCTCTTAAATATTTTAAATCTTTATCGCTCTCAAGTAGTAAGGAGTCAGACGACGCATCTAATTTAAAGTCTTTTGAGAAATAAAGAAAAAACGAAAGAACACAACAAACTAATACAATACAAGTTTTTGAGAAATCAATAATTAGTGTTTTATAAATTTTGCCAAACATCACTTAAGTTGAGATATATCCTAAATTTTAAATAACAAAAGTATTAATTTTTAGGCAAATCTTTAAATTTTGTATACATACCTTCAAATTCTACATGGATAGTTCCAGTGGATCCATGTCTATGTTTGCCAAGAATAAGACTAGCCAACCCATGAATGTCACTCATTTTTGATTGCCACTCGGCGTGTTCAATCGATCCTTGTTTAGGTTCTTTTTTCTCGAGATAATATTGCTCTCTATAAACGAATAACACAACATCAGCATCTTGTTCAATAGATCCTGATTCTCTTAGGTCTGATAGCTGAGGTATTTTATCATCTCTTTGCTCTACAGCCCTTGATAACTGTGATAGCGCTACTACAGGTACATTAAGTTCTTTAGCAAGAGCTTTTAAGCCTTGAGTGATTTCTGATATCTCCTGAACTCTTCCGTCCATTCTATTTGAATTTGTTCGCATTAATTGTATGTAATCAACGACTATTAATTTTAAGCCAAACAATCTTTTAATTCTTCTTGCTCTATTACTTAGTGTTGAAATTGCAATAGCAGGAGTTTCATCTATATAAAGCGGTAAGTCGTAAATATTTCTCGATGCTTCAATATAACGATTTAATGTTTCCTCAGTTGCTTTACCAGTTCTTATTTCATGAGAAGAGATTCTAGCTTGTTCAGATAGAATACGTGTTGACAGTTGTTCTGAAGACATTTCTAAAGAAAAAAAAGCAACAGATCCTTTTTCATTATTTTCCTGCATAGTCTTCGCGGCATGATAAGCAATATTAGTAGCAAGAGCTGTTTTACCCATAGATGGTCTTCCAGCTATAATAACAAGATCGGATCTGTGTAAGCCACCTAATTTTTCATCTAAATCTGTCAAACCAGTAGGGACCCCCACTATTCCTTGATCACTTTTCATAGCCAATGTGGCCATCTCAATAGTTTGATCAATTGCTTGATTAAATTTTAAAAAAGTCTGTGAAAAATTTCCTCTTTCCGCCAAATCAAATAATGATTTTTCAGCATCAACAATTATATTTTCACCAGTTTTTTCAATTTGATCGTCTTTAGCCTCATCTAAAATACCATCAGAAATAAATATAAGTTCTCTCTTAACATACATTTCGTGAATTATTTTTGCATAGTCAATAGCCTGTTTAATAGAAGATGAAAATCTAGTTAATTTAACAAGGTAATCAACACCTCCAACTTCACTTAAACCTGAGTCATTTTCAAAATAGTTTTTAAGAGTTATAGGATTAGCTACCATTCC